>ENA-OSET01001288-OSET01001288.1-sediment-metagenome-genome-assembly--contig:-NODE-1288-length-26164-cov-44.772760_pt1 | contig 26164 bp, 24 predicted proteins | sample MGYA00237882_ERZ534229 | MGnify/ENA primary metagenome ERZ534229 (study PRJEB26408, sample SAMN06266212) | sediment metagenome | isolation source: Hudson Canyon methane seep mesocosm | place... | reverse complement strand
TTGGCGCCCTGCTCAGCACGCATTTTATTTTGGACACCCATGAAACTACCACAATCACAGCAAAAACAACTCCGCACTATTGGCCATGCACTCCACCCGTTGGTGACCGTGGCAGGTAACGGCCTCTCAGAAAATGTAATGGCAGAAATTGCGCGCGCGTTATTTGATCATGAATTGATTAAAGTGAAATTTTCGGTGGGTGACCGGGCTGTAAAAAGCGCGCTTATTGCCGACATGCTTAAGCAAAGCGGCTCGACTTTGGTGCAATCCATTGGCAACGTGGCGTTGATTTATTTACGAAACCCAGATGCCGACCCTAAGAAGTCTAACCTAGAGCGCTAGACTGCAGACACCACCTTGACCGCAAGAGCGTCATCCTGACGAAGGTCAGGATGTCTGGCGCGTCACATCAACCTCTAAACGAGGTGCTGAACCTCAGCGATTTCGAAGTCCACCACACCACCGGGCGTGGTGACCTTAACTTCGTCGCCTTCTTCTTTGCCAATTAAGGCACGGGCAATGGGTGAACCTAAGGAAATTTTACCGGCTTTTATATCCGCTTCGTCTTCGCCAACAATGCAGTAGGTCTTTTCTGCGTCGGTATCCAAGTTAATAATAGTCACCGTGGTGCCAAAAATCACCGTACCTGTGTGCGCTATCTGACTCACGTCGATCACCTGCACCAAAGACAACTTAGCCTCAACCTCTTGAATACGACCTTCACAAAAGCTCTGCTGCTCACGTGCTGCATGGTACTCAGCATTTTCCTTCAAATCACCATGCTCGCGGGCTGTGGCAATGTCTTGAATAATGCGCGGACGCGTTACGGTTTTTAATTCCACTAGCTCCGTACGTAACATTTGCTCACCACGTACGGTCATGGGGACTTTAGTAATCGCCATAATGTTGGTTTCCTTACGCTGTTAGCGTGGCATGCATATCTTGCAAGCGACGCACTTCTTTTTCTTCGCCAAACTCCAAACCCTGCATCACAGCCAGGCCACCCGTGAGGGTCGTAGAGTAAGCTACTTTATGCTGCAATGCCGAGCGACGAATCAATGATGAGTCGTTAATCGCTTGGCGACCTTCGGTGGTATTCACAACAAAAGTGATCTCGTCATTCTTGATTTTATCAACAATATTAGGACGACCTTCCATCACCTTGTTAACCAATTCACATTCGAAGCCGGCATCGGTTAAGGTTTTTTGAGTACCACTGGTTGCCACTAAGGTGAAGCCAAGGTTAATTAACCCTGCTGCTAGCTTTAACGACGCTGGCTTATCCACTTCGCGTACCGATACAAATGCCTTGCCAGCCACTGGCATGGCTTGTCCAGTACCCATATGCGCCTTAGCAAAGGCTTCTGCAAAACTGTCACCAATGCCCATCACTTCACCTGTAGATTTCATTTCTGGACTCAGAATAGGGTCAACACCTGGGAACTTGTTGAATGGAAATACCGCTTCCTTAACATTAAAGTAACCAGGGATAATTTCTTGCGTATAACCCACTTCTGCAAGCGTCTTACCCGCCATCACTTGGGCTGCAATATCAGCCAAAGACACGCCAATACACTTAGAAACAAACGGCACTGTACGCGAAGCACGAGGGTTAACTTCGATGATGTAAATTTCGCCGTCTTGCCATGCCAACTGGGTGTTCATTAAGCCAATCACGCCCAGCTCTAAGGCCATACGCTTAACTTGATCACGCATTGCGTCTTGCACGTCTTGCGGCAAGTCGTAGGGCGGCAAGGAACACGCCGAGTCGCCTGAGTGAACACCGGCTTGTTCAATGTGTTGCATGATGGCACCAATCACCACCTCTTCGCCGTCACATACCGCGTCAATATCGACTTCTATGGCGTTGCTCAAAAAGCGGTCTAGCAATACTGGGGAGTCGTTAGACACCTGTACGGCTTCGTTCATATAACGTTTTAGTTCGTCTTCTTTGTGCACGATTTCCATGGCCCGGCCACCTAACACATAAGATGGGCGCACCACTAACGGGTAACCAATTTTTTCTGCAGCACGTACCGCTTCTTCTTGGCTACGCACAGTCGCGTTGTCTGGCTGCAACAAGCCTAGGCGCTGAATCATCTGCTGAAAACGCTCACGGTCTTCGGCCCGGTCAATGGCTTCAGGGCTGGTACCTAAAATAGGCACGCCGGCATTCTCTAGGTCTACGGCCAACTTCAGCGGAGTTTGACCGCCGTATTGAACAATAACGCCTTTTGGCTGTTCAATAGCCACAATTTCTAACACATCTTCCAGCGTCACAGATTCAAAGTACAAACGATCTGACGTGTCGTAATCGGTCGATACGGTCTCTGGGTTACAGTTAACCATAATGGTTTCGTAACCTTGATTACGCATAGTAAGCGCCGCATGAACACAACAGTAGTCAAACTCAATGCCTTGACCGATGCGGTTTGGCCCACCACCTAAGATCATGATCTTATCGCGGTTACTTGGGCGTGACTCGCACTCTTCTTCATAGGTCGAGTACATGTAGGCCGTATCCGTAGCGAACTCAGCGGCGCAGGTATCAACTCGCTTGTATACCGGACGCACACCTAGCTTTTGACGGTGCTGGCGAAAGCCCTTTTCGGTGAGGCCTAACAAGGTGGCTAAACGGATGTCGGAGAAACCCTTACGCTTGAGGCCATAGACCATGTCGTAGTTAAGGTCTGCTAGACCCAAGGTGGCCAACTTGGCTTCTTCTTTAATGAGGTCTTCTAGCTGCACTAAAAACCAAGGGTCGATACCAGAGTGCTGGTAGATCTCTTGCATGTCCATGCCCATACGCATGGCATCGCCCACATATTGGATGCGATCTGCACGTGGCGTCTTGAGCTCGGCAATAACTTTGCTGCGTGGATTTTCTTCATCAGCTGAGAGAATTGGGTCTAAGCCATGGATACCCGTTTCTAAACCACGCAGGGCTTTTTGTAGGGACTCTTGGAAGGTACGGCCAATGGCCATCACTTCGCCTACTGACTTCATCTGCGTAGTGAGTCGGTCATCGGCTTGGGCAAATTTCTCGAACGTAAAACGAGGAATCTTAGTCACAACATAGTCGATAGCAGGCTCAAATGAAGCCGGGGTTGCGCCGCCAGTAATGTCATTTTGCAATTCGTCTAGCGTATAACCAATGGCTAACTTAGCCGCTACCTTGGCAATAGGGAAACCCGTGGCCTTAGAGGCTAACGCAGATGAACGAGATACCCGCGGGTTCATCTCAATCACGACCATGCGGCCGTCTTCTGGGTTAACGCCAAATTGTACGTTGGAACCACCTGTTTCTACACCGATCTCACGCAATACCGCCAACGAGGCGTTACGCATGATTTGGTATTCTTTGTCGGTCAAGGTTTGTGCTGGCGCTACGGTAATGGAGTCACCGGTGTGTACACCCATGGCATCAAAGTTTTCAATGGAGCAAATGATAATGCAGTTGTCGTTGGTGTCACGCACCACTTCCATTTCATACTCTTTCCAACCAATCAGTGACTCGTCGATTAACAGCTCACTAGTGGGGGAAAGGTCTAAACCACGGATACAGATTTCTTCAAACTCTTCGCGGTTGTAAGCGATACCACCACCCGAACCACCCATGGTGAACGACGGGCGAATGATGGCAGGAAAACCAATACGTGACTGCACGTCAAAGGCTTCTTCCAAAGTATGGGCAATTTCTGCACGCGGACATTCTAGGCCAATGTTCTTCATGGCTTTGTCAAAACGATTGCGATCTTCAGCTTTGTCGATGGTGTCTGCGTCGGCACCAATCATTTCTACATTGTACTTTTCCAGCACACCCATGCGGTTAAGGTCTAAGGCGCAGTTTAATGCCGTTTGACCACCCATGGTTGGCAAAATCGCGCTAGGACGCTCTTTGGCAATGATTTTCTCAACTGTTTGCCAAGTAATAGGCTCAATGTAAGTGGCGTCTGCCATGCTCGGGTCGGTCATGATGGTGGCTGGGTTAGAGTTCACCAAAATAACACGGTAACCTTCTTCACGAAGGGCTTTACAGGCTTGTGCACCTGAATAATCAAATTCACAGGCTTGGCCAATGATGATAGGGCCAGCGCCAAGGATTAATATACTTTCGAGGTCGGAACGTTTAGGCATGTCGGATATCCAATAGTCTGTTGCTGGGGCTTACGCTTTACGCGCTTTCGCTTTGTTGCTAGCCATAGTGTCGATAAAACGATCAAACAATGGCGCCACGTCGTGAGGGCCTGGGCTCGCTTCTGGGTGGCCTTGAAAACTAAAGGCCTGCTTATCGGTACGTTCGATACCTTGTAAAGAACCATCAAACAAAGACTTGTGGGTGGCCCGCAAGGTGTTTGGCATGGAGTCTTCTGCAACTGCAAAACCGTGGTTTTGACTGGTGATCATCACCACTTTAGAGCCTAAATCTTGTACTGGGTGGTTAGCTCCGTGGTGACCAAACTTCATTTTCTCGGTCTTAGCACCTGAGGCCAAAGCCAGTAGCTGATGGCCCAAGCAAATTCCAAACACCGGCGTGTCTGTTGCTAAAATTTGTTTGATGTTGGCGATGGCATAGTCACATGGCTCCGGGTCACCAGGACCGTTAGACAAAAACACACCGTCTGGATTCATAGCCAATACGTCTTTGGCTGGTGTTTGTGCAGGCACAACCGTTAAATCACAACCACGCTCTACCAACATACGTAGGATGTTGCGCTTAACACCGTAGTCGTAGGCTACAACCTTAAGCTGGCCGTCGGTCTTTTCTGTGTTGCCTGCCACTAAGTCCCAAGTAGAGCCGGTCCAATCGTAAGCTTCTGCAACCGTCACTTGCTTGGCAAGGTCCATGCCTTTTAGGCCGGCAAAACCCTTAGCGGCGGCAAGTGCTGCAGCTTCGTCTATATCGTCACCAGCCATAATGCAGCCAGATTGAGCGCCCTTTTCGCGCAAAATACGCGTAAGACGGCGGGTGTCGATGTCAGCAATGGCCACCACGTTGTTGGCAATAAGGTATTCATCAAGGGGCTGAATGTTACGCCAGTTGCTCGCCATTAACGGCAAGTCTCGAATCACCAAGCCGGCTGACCATATATGGGCAGACTCTTCGTCTTCCGAGTTGGTGCCAGTGTTGCCAATGTGTGGGTAGGTAAGGGTAACAATTTGATGTGCGTACGAAGGATCCGTAAGGATTTCTTGGTAGCCGGTCATGGAAGTGTTAAACACCACCTCACCCGTGCTTTGGCCAGTGGCGCCAATAGCAACCCCTCTAAATATGCTGCCGTCTTCTAAAGCCAGAATGGCGGGAGTAGTCAATGGGGGCCTCCTCAGGTGTATACGCAATGCGGGTAAATGTTTTCTTCAGGTACAAAAAAGTGCGGTCTCTAGTCGCAAAAAAGCGAGGTGTGTTAGACACGCCCCGCTTTTTATAAATGCTATGACCGGCAGCTAAATTATTGCGCCTTTGAACTGACGGAATTATACAGAATAACGTGGCCTTTTGTCTAGCAGATTCTGTGCATCAAAGTGGATCACTTAATGCTTCAGACCCAGCACGTCCTGCATGTCATACAAACCATTGGTCTGACCTTCAAGCCATGCACACGCACGCACAGCACCTTTAGCAAAGGTCATGCGGCTACTGGCTTTATGGGTGATTTCAATGCGCTCGCCTTCGCTGGCAAACAACACCGTATGATCGCCCACCACATCGCCCGCACGAATGGTTTCAAAACCTATTTCGGTGGCGCTACGTGGCCCAGTGATACCTTTGCGGCCGTACACTGCGCACTCTTCTAGGTTACGGCCCATGGCATCGGCAACCACTTCGCCTAAACGCAATGCCGTACCTGAGGGCGCGTCTACTTTATGACGATGGTGAGTTTCGATAATTTCTACGTCATAGCCTTCTTGCAACACACTGGCGGCACGGTGAAGGATGTCAAGCAAGAGGTTAATGCCCACACTCATGTTGGGCGCAAATACCACCGGCGCTTTTTGCGACGCATCTAGCAGCATTTGTTTTTGCTCAGCACTTAGGCCAGTAGTACCGATCACCAGGGCTTTGTTAAGCCTTGCGCACTCGTGCAAATTAGCCAGCGATAGTTCTGGGCTGGTGAAGTCAATGAGCACATCAAAGTCGCTGGCCACTTCCGCAAGGGAGTTACTAAGGCAAACACCTAACTTACCCACCCCGGCCAGTTCGCCAGCGTCGGCGCCCACCAAGCTACTGCGAGGCGACACGATGGCAGCACCTAGGGTTACGCCCGAAGCTTGATGCACAGCCTCAATTAAAACCTTTCCCATGCGCCCAGCGGCACCCATTACTGCAATTCGTGTCATCTTATACCTCTATCAATTGCCGCGCTTTGCTCGCAATCTACGTATCTTCAAAAAAGCTCTTAACGCCATCAAACCAAGACGACTTTTTCGGCGAATGTTTACCTTTACTGGCTTCCATAGTGTCATGGAACTTACGCAATAAGTCTTTTTGCTCTTTGCTTAAATGCACTGGTGTTTCTACGGCTACACGGCACATAAGATCGCCTTGCCCACCACCACGCACCTGCGTCACACCCTTGCCGCGCAAACGGAACATTTTGCCGCTCTGAGCACCTTCTGGAATTTTTAGCTTAACACGGCCATCTAAGGTCGGTACTTCTATCTCTCCGCCCAGCGCTGCATCGGTAAAGCTAATAGGCACTTCGCAATAGAGATTCTTACCATCGCGGGTAAAGATTTTATGCTCGCGCACCGACACTTGTACATAAAGGTCGCCGCTTGGCCCACCGTTAACACCGGCTTCACCTTCTCCGGTTAAACGAATACGGTCGCCGGTATCGACACCCGCCGGTATCTTAACCGATAGGGTTTTGTACTCTTGAACACGGCCTTCGCCGTGGCACGAACCACAAGGGTCACTGATGACCTTGCCATTACCATGACAGGTAGGGCAGGTTTGCTGCACCGAGAAAAAGCCTTGCTGCATACGCACTTGGCCTTGCCCATGACAGGTGCCACAACTCTTGCTGCTAGTCCCCGGTTTAGCACCCGAACCATCGCAAGGGCCACACTCAACTTGAGTTGGAATACGGATTTCCTTGGTGGTACCACGTACAGCTCGCTCTAGATCTAAGTCCATGGTGTAACGTAAGTCGGACCCACGTTGCACGCTTGAACGTCCACCACCGCCTCCACCGCCAAAGATGTCGCCAAACATGTCACCAAACACGTCGCCAAAACCAGCGCCGCCGGCGCCACCACGGGCATTTGGGTCAACACCCGCATGGCCATACTGGTCGTAAGCCGCTTTCTTTTGCTCGTCGGCCAAAATTTCGTAAGCTTCATTAACTGCCTTAAAGCTCTCTTCCGCGGCTTTGTCATCGGGGTTACGGTCGGGATGGAACTTCATCGCCATACGGCGAAAAGCCTTTTTAATTTCCTTCTTGTCAGACCCTTTGGCCACACCAAGAACTTCGTAAAAATCACGTTTAGACATAATTATTCCACTGTGCTTCTTCTTGTGAGAAGCAGATACAAGAACGCAGGGCCAAGCCCCGCGTTGTAATTTCGCGCCCTGTTAAGGGGCGCTAGCAGGCGTATAAAGCTTACTTTTTATCGTCGTCTTTTACTTCTTCAAACTCTGCATCAACTGCATCGTCTGCGCCCGCATCACCTTGCGCTTCTTCGCCACCTTGGGCAGCAGCATCTTCGGCGTACATCTTCTGAGCAATGACACCTGAGGCTTCAGTCAACGCTGCGGTAGCGGCTTCGATGGCTTCTTTGTCGTCGCCCTTAAGCGCTTCTTCAACGCCTTCAATCGCTGTAGTTACGGCAGCTTTCTCTTCGTCTGTCGCTTTATCACCCGCTTCTTCAATCATCTTCTTAGTTGAGTGGACCATGCCGTCGGCCGTGTTACGAGCCTGTACCATTTCTTCAAACTTCTGGTCTTCCGCAGCGTTAGCCTCTGCATCTTGCACCATTTGTTCAATTTCTTCATCGCTCAAACCAGAAGAGGCCTTGATGATGATGGACTGCTCTTTGCCAGTACCTTTGTCTTTAGCAGACACGTTTAAGATACCGTTAGCATCGATGTCGAAGCTCACTTCAATTTGTGGCATGCCACGTGGTGCTGGTGGAATGTCGCTAAGGTCAAAACGGCCCAACGATTTGTTTTGTGTGGCTTGCTTACGCTCGCCCTGGCAGACGTGAATAGTCACAGCGGCCTGGTTGTCATCCGCAGTCGAGAAGACTTGCGACTTCTTGGTTGGGATGGTGGTGTTTTTGTCGATCACCGACGTCATCACGCCACCCATGGTCTCAATACCAAGGGTAAGTGGAGTTACGTCTAACAATAGTACGTCAGTGACGTCACCAGCCAATACACCACCTTGAATCGCCGCACCCATGGCTACAGCTTCATCTGGGTTTACGTCTTTACGTGGCTCTTTACCAAAGAACTGGGTCACTTCGGCTTGCACTAACGGCATACGGCTCTGACCGCCTACCAAAATCACTTCGTCGATTTCGCTCGCGTCTAGGTCTGCATCCTTAAGGGCTTGAGCACATGGCTTCAACGTACCAGAAACCAAGTCTTCAACCAACGACTCCAACTTAGCGCGGGAGATCTTAACGTTTAAGTGCTTAGGACCAGTAGCGTCTGCAGTGATGTAAGGCAAGTTAACATCGGTTTGGCTAGAGCTAGACAATTCAACCTTAGCCTTTTCCGCAGCTTCCTTAAGACGCTGTAGGGCTAGTGGGTCGTTATGTAGGTCGATGCCTGAATCTTTCTTAAATTCAGCGGCTAAAAATTCGATTAAACGCAAATCGAAATCTTCACCACCTAGGAATGTGTCGCCGTTAGTAGCTAACACTTCAAACTGAGTCTCACCATCTACGTCGGCAATTTCGATGATGGAGATATCGAAGGTACCACCACCAAGGTCATATACTGCAATGGTAGAATCACCACGGCTCTTATCTAGACCGTAGGCCAAGGCCGCCGCAGTTGGCTCGTTGATAATACGCTTAACGTCTAGACCGGCAATACGGCCAGCATCTTTAGTGGCTTGACGCTGCGAGTCGTTAAAGTATGCAGGTACGGTAATTACCGCTTCTGAAATGTTTTCGCCTAAGTAGTCTTCTGCAGTCTTCTTCATCTTTTTCAAGATTTCGGCAGAAATTTGTGGTGGTGCTTTAGCTTCACCGTTTACGTTAACCCAAGCATCGCCGTTGTCAGCTGCTTCAATTTTGTAAGGCACCATTTTGATGTCTTTTTGTACTACGTCGTCTTTAAATTTACGGCCAATCAAACGTTTGATCGCAAACAAAGTGTTAACTGGGTTGGTTACCGCTTGACGCTTAGCAGACTGACCCACCAAGGTTTCACCATCATCCGCAAATGCGATGATGGATGGGGTGGTACGATCGCCTTCGGCGTTCTCGATTACTTTGGCACTGCCGCCATCTAAAACTGATACACATGAGTTGGTGGTGCCCAAGTCAATACCGATGATCTTTCCCATCATAAACTCCAATACTTTATGTCCTTTAAGGACTTTAATTTCAATTCTGCTCAAACGAGGCTAGCGGCTTAGGCTCTTCTGTCTGGCCCCAGGCTTGGCGTCGTTTGCTTGTGTTCTTATGTAAGGACGTTTGCCCAAACTTCAAGTAAAAAAACCTTATTTTTTCTAGGCTTTTGAAACCACCACCATGGCCGGGCGAATTAAACGGCTATTCAAGGTATACCCTTTCTGAAACACTTCCATCACAGTGTTAGGTTCCATGTCTGGATTAGGTACGGCGGTCATAGCTTCGTGTAATTCTGGGTTAAACGGTTCGCCATGGGGGTCAAGTTGCTCAACGTTAAATTTTTTCAAGCCATCCAAGAGCATCTTCTGACTCATTTCCACGCCTTCTAGCAAACCCTCAACAGTTGCCTGTTCCGCTTTACCTGCCTCTACTGCACGGCCCAAGTTGTCTAACAGAGAAACCACCTCAGTCATCAACTTTTCTTGCCCAAATTTATGCGCCTTGGCGACATCCTGCTCACTGCGACGGCGGATATTTTGTACGTCGGCTTGAGCCCGCAATACATCAGCCTGCTGCTCTTCAATTTTTGCCAAAGCCACCTCAAGCTCGGCCTGCACCGACGCTACTGTAATTTCCTCTAACACTTCTGCATCTGCAGGTGCGTCTGTGGCTGGATTCTCTGCGGTGTTACCGTCTAGTTCTACGTCGGTAGGCTGTTGTTGCTCGCTCATTTACTTCTCCGTTACTTTACTTCCGCTACACAAATTAGAGAGAACCTCTCGAACAGGTAGCTTGACTGCCAATCTATATGGGGACACACGGGACCGATTCAAGCAAAAGGGCACTAGTTTTATAACAATTATGAGGCTTTTTTAAAGCTGCGGAGCTAGATATAGCCAAGCTCTCAAAAAACTACTGGACATAATACCACTACTGGCTATAATTACAGTATAAAAACTACGCAGGATAGACCTTATGTTGCAGCAACTCATTGTTCATCATTACGCCCTCGTCGACCTTTTACATTTAGATTTTAGCCGTAACATGACCGCTATAAGTGGCGAAACCGGTGCTGGAAAATCAATACTCTTGGGGGCGCTCGGGTTAACCTTAGGCGATAGAGCTGAATCGGGTTGCGTGCGCCAAGGCGCCGAACGAGCAGACATTCATGCCGTTTTTGACCTTACCCACCTACCCCAAGTAAAAGACTACCTGTGCGCCAAGCATTTGGTTGCGGCCGAAGATTCGGACACCTGCATTCTGCGGCGCATAATTAATCAAGATGGCCGCTCCCGCGGCTACATCAACGGCAAGCCAGTTAATATCACCGCCTTAAAAGAGCTGGGAAAACAACTGATCAACATTCACGGTCAGCACGAACATCAGCACTTGCTAGGCCGCGACAGCCACCAGGCATTACTAGACGCGTTTGGCAATTACCCGCAGCAACAAAACGCGGTACTGACCATCAGCCAGCAATGGCAAGAATTGGAACGCCAAAGTAACGCTTTAACGGGCGGCCAAGAACTGTCTGAGGCAGAACGGCAGCTATTGCAATATCAAGTGGACGAACTCAAGCTACTGAACCTACAAGAAAATGAGTTACTGGCCTTAGAGCAAGAGCATAAACAACGCGCCAACGCAGACCAACTGCTACAAACAGTGCGCAACCTTTTGCCTGACAACGCCTTAGGCGAAGACCCCAAAGCCTGCATTGAACGCTGGCATCTGCAATTGCAAAGCTTCAGCCAACACAGCCCCCACTTAAGCGCCGCCTCCGACATGCTGGCCAACGCTGCCATACAGTTAGAAGAGAGCCAATACGAGCTACAAAATTTTTTACAGGGTTTCGACCAAGATCCAGCGCGCTTACAAACCCTGGAGATGCGCCTTGATCAAATTTACAGCATGGCCCGCAAACACAAGATTCAAGCATCCGATCTCACCGAACACCTTGATTCACTAGAGCGCCAATTACAGCAAAATCAAGACCAAGAAGACCAGTTAGACGCTATCCGCACGCAACAGGACAACTTAGCCAAGGAATACGACGAGGCCGCAACAGCCTTAACTGAAGCGCGCAAAAAAGCGGCTAAAAAGCTGGAACTGGCCGTCGGCAAGCAGCTAAAGCAGCTCGCTATGCCTCATTGCAGATTAGAGCTAAGCATTCAAAACAAAGACGACGAACGTTTACAGCCACAGGGCCGTGACGATATCGAAATTCTCATCAGCACCAACCCAGGCCAAAGCGCCAAACCGTTATCCAAAATCGCTTCGGGCGGAGAGCTATCTCGTATCAGTTTGGCCATACAGGTCGTTATTGCCAGCACCAGCATCACACCCAGCCTTATTTTTGATGAAGTAGACGTTGGTATTGGTGGCGCTACTGCAGAGATTGTAGGCCGCTTATTGTCGCAACTGGGGCAAGAGTGTCAACTCTTGTGCATCACCCATCTACCTCAAGTCGCAAGCCAAGCACAACACCACTTACAAGTGAGCAAATCGAGCCAAGGAAAATCGACTCAAACTCAAGTGGCGGCATTAGATGAAGAACAGAGGGTACAAGAAATCGCACGTATGTTGGGGGGTGTTAAACTGACGCAACAAACCTTAGCCCATGCCAAGGAGATGCTCGGCACTGGCATCCAGCTACACTAACTATGCCAGTAAGTTAGTCCTTACTGACACCATATAAGTATACGGTTCGGCTAGTAAGGTCGTAGCCCAACTCACTGGCAATTTCTTCCAGGCGCTGGTTAAGCACGGGATCATTAAACTCTTTAATCTTACCCGACTTAATACAAACAATGTGGTCGTGGCTGCCTTCTGTGGCTAATTCAAACACTGAATTGCCACCCTCAAAGTGGTGACGCACTACCAAGCCAGCGGCTTCAAACTGGGTGAGCACGCGGTATACCGTGGCTAAACCAACATCCTCATCCTGCGACATCAATAGCTTATAAATGTCTTCGGCGCTCCAATGATCACCTTCGGTAGCTTGTTCTAATATTTGATATATCTTCACGCGTGGCAAGGTTACTTTTAACCCAGCTTTACGCAACTCTTGGCTTTCTGACGCCATAGTATTCGCTACACTCTTTAGACTATTGGGGGATTCAGGTATGATCCTGCCTTACTTATCAAACTAACAGACCTGGCTAATGAAACGCTATCTTATCACGTCTCTTTTTATCGCGCTCCTAGGCGGTTGCTCTAATATCGACAGCTTAGGTTTTCCGGGCGTCCACAAAATTGATATTCAACAGGGCAACCTCTTCACCGACGAAATGGTGGAGCTATTACGCCCAGGACTCACCCAACGCCAAGTCCAATATGTAATGGGCACACCACTGGTAGTGGATACCTTCAACCCCAACCACTGGGATTACGTGTATCAGTATCGCCATGGCGACGGCCGCTATGAAGAACGTCAGCTACGGGTGGTGTTTACACAGGGCCTAGTGACCTCAATCGAGCAGTAACCACTTGGGTTTTAGCTACTTTATTTTAGCTTTCGCCGCTGCTTTGGCCGCCCGATTAGCTCGAGCTACTTTTGGGTCTATGGTCAACGGTCGATAAATTTCCACGCGTTGACCTTGTTTAATTTCCTCTGCTTGGGGGTTTTTCACGGCCTTACCGAAAATACCCATCGGTGTACCTTCGAGCTGCAAACCTTCAAAATAGCTACTAATGCCCGACATTACCGCAGCATCAAAAACACTGGTACCTATTGGCACCTGTAAGGCAATAATTTTTTGTTGGTCTGGTAAGGCGAATGCCACCTCTACATCGATCATGTGTTTCTCACTTATAAATAATATCGGCACGTTTACAAAACGCATCAACCATATTGCCAGCAATGGGACTAAACAACCCTCCCAAAGCCTTGCCCTTTAAACCTGTGACGCCAAACTCCAAGGCCATTTCTACCTTACAGGCGTCGTCGCGCAAGGGAGTAAATGCCCACGTGCCGCGTAAGTAGTCAAACGGCCCCTGCTCTAACTCAAGTTCAATCAAGGCGTCACGCGTGAGCTGGTTACGGGTCACAAACTGGTAACGTAATCCGGCCTTGCTGAGATGCAGCCGAGCCAGCATTTGCTGGGGGCTAGATTCTATCAAATCGACGTCAGCGCAGCCGTCCAAAAACTCTGGGTAACGCTCCACATCATTCACTAGATCATACATTTGTGCCGCCGAATGCATTACCAAGGCAGAACGATTTATTGAGGCCACAGACTTTACTCTTGGGAAAACACCCATATTAAGGTTAAAAGCCGCAATTGTCACTGCAGCTCCATACCAGTTAATGTAGAATGCGCCCCATGGCAAAGAAATCAAAAACCCAAAAAAGCTCCACCGGCACCATCGCCCTCAATAAACGTGCGAAGTTCGAATATCATTTGGATCAGCGTATTGAAGCGGGCCTAGTGCTCACGGGCTGGGAAATCAAAAGCATCCGGGATGGCCGCGCCAACCTCACAGACTCTTACGTACACATGAAAGGCGGCGAAGCCTTTTTAGTGGGTGCTCACATCTCCCCGTTAATGACGGCTTGCACCCACGTGGTGGCCGAACCGCGGCGTGAGCGAAAGTTGCTACTCAACAAAAAAGAAATTGCCCGTCTATTTGCCTCCTCGTCGCAAACCGGCCACACCATTGTGGCCACGGCGCTCTACTGGAAAGGGCATCGTGTTAAATGTGAAATTGCCCTTGCCAAGGGTAAACAATTACACGACAAACGTGCCACCGAAAAAGAGCGCGACTGGAGCAAGCAAAAACACCGTATTCTTATGAAGGCTTAGGGCTCTTCCCGTATCGCCTTGTTGGTGCTGAGTATATTGACGATCAGCCTATCGCGCTCGCTTGACAGCTTCGCAAAATTCTTTCCACCTGCTTCATGCTGGGCTCCCGCAACAAGCTTGGCAATCGTTTGCGCATCTAACTGCACATCACCCAGATCATGCCACCAACGATGGAAGCTATCCGCATAGCGACGGCAAAATTCTTCCATACCGCCTTCACCTGCACCTAAATTAAACAACATGTGCGGCCCCATTGCGGCCCACCGCAAGCCCGGACCAGCCCAAACAGCCTTATCCACGTCTTCCACTGACGCCACACCCGTAGACACCAGATGAATTGCTTCTTTCCATAACGCGGCCTGTAATCGGTTGGCCACATGGGCGGGCACTTCACGATTGACCCTAATGGTGACCTTGCCCACCTGTTTATAAAAGGCCTCTGCAGACTCCAAAACACCCGCCGCAGTTTGATCATTCGCCACCAACTCCACCAACGGAATCAAGTGCGGCGGGTTAAATGGGTGCCCTAATATAAAGCGCGAGGGGTCACGCCAGCCCTGCTGCATCTCGGTGACCATTAGCCCCGAGGCCGACGAGGCCACAATGGCGTGAGGCAATAAGTGATCTTCAATCTGCGCATACAGCTGGTGTTTTGTGGCAATTTTTTCTGGTGCGCATTCTTGCACAAACTGGCAACCTTCCACCGCCTCACTGGCACTGGTATAAAAGCTGATCTCCCCCTGAATCCCATTCATGCCTAATTGGCGCAACATAGGCACAGCGTCAGCAAGGTAAGAGCGTACATTTATTTCCGCCGTCTCCAGGGGGTCATATACCTTAACGCGCAAGCCCGCACATGCGAAAAGAGCCGTCCAGCTGGCGCCAATGACACCTGCGCCAAGTACCGCCACACAAGTCACTTCGTGTTTCATCGTTGTTCCTGACTATTTAATGGCCTGTTTGTAGGCAGCTAACACCATACCGTGGAAATGATGCACAGCATGCTCACTCATGCCGTGCTCGCCGTCTGGGTTAGCCATTATGCGGCCCGACTGGAACGCTGGCGTGTTCATGCCACGCTGAACACTTTCTACCAAATTAATGTCCTCAACCTGTAACACCTCATCGATAAACTTGAGCGCCTCTTGTTCGGCCTCGGTGACATCCGCCGTCTCAAAATAAATATCGAATTCTTCGTAGGTTTCTTCCGCACCTGCTGGGCTGAACCGCCACACCATAAAATTGCCTCGGCCTGGGTATCGCATCAGCGCGATGTTGGGCCACAAATACCACACCGCATGGTCTATAACCGCTGCGTCATCAATATTGTAAGCAGCGTTGCCCGTCAGTTTAGCTTTAGCCAAGTGGCTCGAGTAAATGCCATGGGTTTTAACCTTATAGGTTTGCATATCCACCAAACTAACAAAGTCTTTATGGGCCGCTGGGCAGTGGTAACACTCCAAAAAATTGTCGGTGACCGCTTTCCAGTTGGCCTTAATCTTATACGACAAACGCGTCGCATAAGTTAGCCTGCTTAGGTCCGGTGCATAGGCCATAATCTCACTCGCTAGATTACCGGTTTGACTTGCCAAGGATGCAGCTCCAGCATCTAAATTGACAAACACCAAGTGACAAAACACCTCCACTTTAACCTGATCAAGGCACACTTGTTCGGCCTCAAAATTGTCAATGAGTTTGGAGCGTGGCGCCGCTAACAACTGGCCTTTTAGGTCATAATTCCATGAATGATAAGGACACACGATTTTAGCCATGTTGCCCTGCCCTTCGGCTAACAAATGCCCACGGTGTTTACATACATTGTAAAAAGCTTGTAGTTCGCCTTCTTGGTTACGTACCACTAAAATCGGCTGGCCTGCAACGTCTTGAGCCACGTAATCACCGGCATGCTGCAGTGCCTCTTCGTGGCAAATAAACTGCCAACATTTGGCAAATACATGCTCTTTTTCGATGGTTTGGTATTTACTATCAATGTAACACTGAGAGCCCAAAGACCAAGACTCACAAGGGTTTTCTGTATAACCTAATGCAGCTGCATCAAATTCTAACTGGGTTAAAGAAGCCATACGCTAATCCTCGACTATTATTAAAACAAACTGGGATTTAACGGTGACGCGGCGGTTAAACCGCCATCTACCGTAAACAACTGGCCGGTCACAAATTGTGATTCTCTACCCGCTAGCCACAGTGCCATGTTGGCGATATCTGCAGGTGTACCAAAGCGCCCTGTGGGGTGTCGAGCCAATGCATCCTGCTTCGCCGCAGCGGGGTTGCGTGCAACGGCAAATGCGCTATCAGACATGGCTGTCATAATCCAACCGGGGCAAATGGCGTTGCATCGTACGTTAGGGCCATGATCCACCGCCACAGAGCGCGTTAGGCCATGCACAAAGGCTTTGGAGGCGTTATACAACGCCAAGCCTGGGTCTGCTGTACTGCCCGACACAGAACCCATATTGATGATAGAACCGCCACTTGTCATAATGGGCAACAAACTACGAATAGCATTAAACACACCCTTCGCATTAGCTCCCATCAACAGATCCCAATCTTCATCGCTGGTATCAACTAAGGTTTTTTCTATTTGCACACCGGCGTTATTAACCAAAACATCTAATGCACTGTAGTGAGTGACGACATGGTTTTTGAGTTTAGCCATCTGCTTCGTACAACTCACGTCGGCCTGTACCCAATCGATATTGGGCGCCATATTGCTAGGCCTAGCGCCTCTACCACAAGTCACCACTTTGGCACCTTCTAATTCAAAACGCTGGACTATGGCCGCGCCAATACCTTGGCGACCACCGGTCACTAACGCTACTTTACCCTCTAGCTGCATACCGCCTCCTATAACTTCATCTGCTGAACTTGAGCGGTCAGACCGCCATCCAACACCCACAAGGCACCGGAGGCATAACGGGCTTCATCACCCGCTAACCAGTTGACCAAATTGGCCATGTCATCTGGCGTGCCATATCGACGTAACGGATGAATATCTCGAACTTCTTGCTTCAGGCTTTCGATGTCACCACTGTCGCCAAAAAAGTTCTCCAACATAAGCGTGGCCACAAAACCCGGACAAATGGCATTAACACGAATGTTTTCCTTACCATAATCACAGGCCATAGCCTTAGTAAGCGCATGTACCGCGCCTTTGGTAGCACAGTAGGCGGCTAAACTTGGGTCGGCTATAAAGCCATCGTAAGAGCCAAAATTAATAATGGAGCCTGCGCCTTTTTTGCGCATCAGTGGCACACCGTACTTACTGGTTAAAAACGTGCCGGTAACGTTAATTGCAAAAATCCGCTGCCATTCATCAAGGGATGTTTCCTCAATGGTTTTTTCGATTTCGATACCGGCCGCATTCACCAGTACATCTAAATGACCAAATTTCTGCACCACAAATGCCATTAAGTCCTGCGCACTTTGCTCGCTCGTCACATCATGGTAAAAATAGTACACAGACGCTTGCAACGCCTCTGGCATGGGTGCCACGTCCGCGGCGATAACCTGGGCACCCTCATTGGTGAAACGTCTACATATCGCCTGGCCAATACCACCGCAACCGCCCGTTACCACCGCCACACGTCTCTTTAAATGCTCGGTAAAAATCTTTTCATCAGCCATATGGTCCTTCCTTTTGCAATATTACTTTCCATTTTCAACCGTCGGCCGGTTTTTATTCTACCTTTTTACGACTATAGCTTGAGCTTATTCGCCAAACCCAGCAATTGTATTTAGCAGGTTTGCCGACATTATTGATATATTGCTGATATAATTAGGTTTACTACGGGGATGACTGGATTCGACGTTGGTTACAAACCCTGAGGTGCATGTCGAGAATGTAAGGTTTCTCGTAAATCCCACCTTGCAAAAGTTATAGTCGCAAACGACGAAAACTACGCACTAGCGGCCTAAATCCCGCTTACACTGATCACCGGATGCCTGTAAACGGTTGTGAAGTGGCTCGCAGAACAGGATCGTGTGGACTCCTCGCTCGTGGAGAAAACCCTAAAACTAATCGAGATCGCCTTATGCTCCCTGACACTTGGGCCGCGGTAGGTTAAAACAATTAAGTGATCTAAACATGTAGAGCCAATGGCAGAGGACTGGCGGACGGGGGTTCGACTCCCCCCATCTCCACCACATTAGGGTTTCAGGCAGTAGCATAGAGACCCAAATATAGCCCCAACACCTCATAAAGCAAGGTGTCTGGGGCTTTTTATTGCCTTATACATTCTCACAGGGTACCATCAAATCTCAACATTTTAGGTACCCTAGTAGGTACCCTAGGACCAAAAAACAAAACCTAGGGTACCTACGATAGGGAAACCAACAACTGAGATGCCCATGCCTAGAGCAGCAACCCCACTCAATGACACTCAATTACGTAATGCCAAACCCACGGCAATGGAATACGTTTTAAGCGACACTGGCGGCTTAGGTTTACGCATACGCCCCAATGGTTCCAAAGATTGGGTATTCAGATACCAAAAGCCACACACTACCAAACGAGCCAAACTCAGCTTAGGTAGTTACACCAATGGCATGACATTAAAACAGGCTAGAGATACAAGAGACTCTTATTTAACACTTTTAGCTGACAATATTGACCCTCAAGGCTATAGGGCTGACACCAGGCAGCAAGCCGCGCTCGACACAGAAAGCACATTGCTAGCCATATCAAAAAAGTGGTTTGAAGTAAAAAGGTCTACAATAACTGGCGACTTTGCGCTCGACATTTGGCGCTCACTAGACCGGCACATATTCCCTATTATTGGCTCTCGCCCTATTGGTGAGATAACGGCACCCATGGCAATAACCGCCATTGAGCCGGTGGCAGCACGCGGCAACCTTGAGACAGTAAAGCGCCTATGCCAACGCCTTAACGAAATAATGACCTTTGCAGTCAATACCGGCGTTATACACCACAACCCGCTAGCCGGCATTAAGGCCAAGTTTGCCAACCCCATCAAACAGCACAACCCGACCCTAGAGCCCAATCAGTTGCCGTTGTTAATGGAAACATTACACCGAGCCAGCATTAAGCTACCCACCCGCGTAATGATTGAATGGCAATTACATACCATGGTTCGCCCAGGTGAATCAGCCGGTACAAGGTGGGACGAAATAGACTTAGACGAAATGACCTGGACCATACCGCCAGAACGCATGAAAAAGAAGCGTGAGCATGTGGTGCCATTAACGGCCCAAACAGCCGCTCTTCTCGACGTTATGCGGCCTATTAGCGGGCACTTGGCACATGTATTCCCAAGCCAACGCGACCCATCACGCCACGCTAACGGAGGCTCACCCAACGTAGCACTCAAGCGGATGGGCTTTCAAGACACACTCACCGCCCATGGTATGCGGGCATTGGCTAGCACCACGCTCAACGAACAAAGCTTTGATTATGACGTGATCGAAATAGCACTAGCTCACATAGATAAAAATGAAACTCGACGAAGCTATAACCACGCCAAGTATCTACCACAGCGCCGCGTAATGATGGAATGGTGGAGCCAACATATTGTAGATGCGGCCACCGGCAACATGAGCATGGCAGCAACCACACGCGGCCTTAAAGCCATTAATTAACCTGCTTCACAACGCCCACACTGAACACATTTTTATACATCCAGAGGTACCAAATGGAACAGATATCCATACCCAGGCCAGTTATTTTACCTGGTATACCAGAGGAAATTCATAACGGTATCCAGTGCGCTATACAAGAATACTGCGAAAGTGACGATTGGGTAGCATCACCAGAAAAATGGAAGCAATTTAAAGTTCGAGTAGAAAATACAATTTTACTCGGAACCCACCATGAGATGCCTAGAGTATGGAAAGAAGTATTTAAACTAGAAAGCCAGCGCATCAACAGAACAAGCCATTTTTCAACATCTGAATTTACGCGCGCTATAGACTCGGGCTTATACGAGGAGACAATGTGGGGATGGCTGACACCCAAAGCACGTGCGACGAAGCACGCGCAGATTATCCACACGATGCGACAGCTTGCTAAAGATATAAAATATTACGATTTAGATCAGCGCGAAAGAATTACGAATTTTTTCAACCTTAGCGAAGGTGCTCATGTTCTACCTGAAAGTGACTTATCAAGCACTACAGCTTTTGGACCCTTCACCAGCTACAAAGACATGTACGACAACCAGACAGGGATACAAATTAGTGACCTCCTGCAAAAACATGCCGATAAACTCGAGCACCAAAAAAGACACCTAGCTCCCCTGACAAGTAAGACCACAGGCGAGAGGGGTTTGCTCCATTTCATTAGAACGTTAGCAATCCACAACAAAGAACGCTATGGCCAGCACCACGGAGCCCTAATTTCGCGCGTCGCGTCGGTATACTTTCCAGACGCAGAAACGGAGCCGGAAAAAATAAGAGCATCAATTCACGCACTTAATCTGTAAGCCGCATACAAAATGCCATAAAAAACCATGTTTTGTACCTCATGGTTATACCGCTATCACCCGTAATATCATTTTACGGGAGCCACCTTAGGCCCCCTTAATCAAGGAGGCAACATGACAAGAAATCATTTACCAGAGACCTATCTAAAACGCCAAGAACTTGAAGTTCAGTTCCAGGTATCACGAGCAACAATCTACCGGTGGACCAAAGCAGGTTGTTTTCCAGCTGCAATTCACCTGGGCGACAACATGGTGCGCTGGAAGCAGTCTGATATTAATAATTGGATTGCTGAAAGGGAGGCCGTGTAATGAAAAAGGGCACCCCCAAGAGCACCCCTAATCACCATACCAGTGGTAAGTATAGCAAAGGCCGTTCTAGTCGCAAAGCTGGGCCAAAGAAGCAAGAACCCGGCACGTGCTGTATCGGCGACTTCGATGAACAACTTGTCCTACGCACTTTGCAACGCGAGCAATCTTTAGATCAGCATCATATAGTTGTTTGCCCTGCTGGGCACGAGCATGAGATGGACATAGCTCCGTTAATTGAAAAGCTACGTGAAGCCGGTTATGCCATTGATGAGCATATCCAAGTATGGAAAGGTGATTGCCCACATCTAGGCAAAGGTAGAGCGATGAATATGACCCGTGTGTACTCCTATATCGACACCAACAGGAGCGCAGCCAATGACTAGCCCACAAAGTGCAATGTTGACCCAGGCGCAAGGCTACGCTGATGCAGGAAAGTATGTTTTTCCGGTTAAGGTGAAAAGCAAGCAACCCGCCAATGGTAATAGCTTTAAGGGTGCCACTACTTCAAAGGAAGTAATACACAACTTTTGGAAGGACACCGCGTTTAATATTGGCCTAGCCACGGGAGAGATTAACAACCTTGTCGTGGTTGATGTGGACGACGAACAAATCTGGGCTAAGTTTGTGGCTACCCAGGGCGGATTACCACAAGGCCCAAAAGTAATCACAGGCAAAGGACACCATCTTTATTTTGCTTACCCAAAAGGCCGACAGATTCGCAACAGGCAAGCGCCAGGTAATGGATTTGATATACGCGCCAATGGTGGGTATGTAGTTGCACCGCCGTCCATCCATCATACCGGCAAAGTGTACAGATTTACGACCACAGGAGAGCCGCCAGAGCTGCCAGCATGGCTACTAGAGTTAATCGCTCAGCCAGAAATAGCAGCTAACACTACACTCAACTTTAACGCCTCTATACCGGCCTCTAACGACTCACAGGGCTATTGCACGGCAGCCCTAAACAGCGAGTGCCAGGCCATTGCAACGGCACCAGAAGGCACCAGAAACGCCGCTCTTAACACAGCGAGTTTCAGCATTGGTCAATTGGTCGCCGGTGGTGGGATACCTGAACAGGTGGCGCGTGATGCACTTACCCAAGCAGCAAATCAAGCTGGTTTATCAACCAATGAAATAGCAAAGACGCTTGCCAGTGGTTTGCAGGACGGCAAGACAAGTCCAAGGGTTGCGCCGGAAAACAGATCGGGTAATGCGCCAGGTCTGGCCGATACTTTAACCTGGGATAAACCCAAGGAATTAAAGGCAGAGCTATTGCCGGTTAAGCCCCTGGACCCAGAAATGCTGCCTGACAGTATGCGTGACTACATTACGGACATAGCCGAGCGGATGGATAATTCATCACCGGACTATGTGGCTGTCGGCGTTATGGTTGCCCTGGCTACACTGATAGGGCGTAAGTTGTCTATAAGGCCAAAACGATACGACCCATGGGTAGTCGCACCTAACTTATGGGGTGCGGTTGTTGGTCGCCCATCTGCCAAGAAAACACCATCACTTACAATGGCCATGGCACCGTTACACCGCTTTGAATCGGTCGAATTTGAAAAGCACGCCATAGCAATGGGCAAATATAGTGAGCAAGTGAAAGTGGCCAAGGTGGCGTTGAAGGCCAACGAAAAGAAGTTAAAAATTCAGATCGGGAAAGGCAAGCAGGAAGAAGGTGAAAAGGACTTTCTAAAGTCTTTAAGTTTGGAACCTGTTCAGCCTCCAGCGTGCAAACGTTTTATCGTGAACGATGCGACCGTAGAAAAGTTGGGTGAGCTATTGGGAAGCAATCCAATGGGTGTTCTGTTATTCCGTGACGAGTTAACCGGCTGGCTCAATACACTTGATAAACCGGACCGTGCCAGCGAGAGAGCATTTTACCTGGAGTGTTGGGCCGGCACTGGTAGCTTTACCTATGACCGTATAGGCAGAGGCACACAGCGAATCGAGAGCGCCACCCTAAGTTTGATGGGAGGAATCCAACCAGGGAAGTTAATCCCTTATCTATCCGCACAGAAAGAGGGCAAAGGCGACGACGGACTTGTTGAACGGTTCCAGCTATTGGTCTACCCAGACGCTAAGGCATACAAGCACGTAGACAGGCCACCTAATGCCGAAGCAGGGCAAAAGGCGAGCGAGATATTTGCAATGCTGGATGCGTTACCTGGCGACCTGGGCAATCCTACAATCCAAAAGTTTGGTGCCGAAGCACAGAAGCTATTTAATACCTGGTACGACAACAACCAAAAGCTTGTGAGAGGCTCGACGCTTAGCCCGCAACTGGAATCCCACCTGGCTAAATACGTGTCGCTGTTGCCTAGCCTGGCGTTAATAATCCACGCGGTAGACTCAAGCCCTGGAGGCGACATAGGTGCCGCATCAACCAAGAAAGCATTGCTATGGTGTGAGTATTTAGAAAGCCATGCTAGGCGCGTGTACGCCCTTGCAGAAGGCCCTATAGGTAGCGCTAAAGCATTACAGAAACGCTTGCATGATGTGTCCAATCCATTTCGCATAGGTGCGATTAATAACCGCAATTGGCATGGCCTGACAACGACGGACGAAATCCACGAGGCGCTAGAAAGTCTATGTGAGCATGGCCACCTGCAAAAGATAGTCAGTGGTACAACCAGGCCCGCGACCGACTACTGTAAGCACCCCATGTACTGTAATAGCTAAAAACGAAAAATAACCCGAACACCCAATTTGCACCGGTAAAACCGATATATCTATGTAGCTCTTTTGAAAAGCATAGCGATAAAACCTATAAAACCGATTTATCTATCAAGCCAGGGAGTTATATAGGTTTTATCGGTGCATATGACGGGTGTAGGTAAAAAACGTTTTTTGCCTAAGGCCTTGGGTCCCTACTCGGCAATCCGAGTGACGGTGGTTTAGGAGCGCGTTATTTATTTAGTTACATAAAGTTACAAAGGTTAGTAGTGTGATGAAGTTTAACAAGAATCAAATTGCTGAGGTTTTCGACGTTAGTTTAACAACCGTGGACAAATGGCGGCTCAAAGGATGCCCAGCAGAAAAGGACGGCCAGAAGGTGATGTTTACTGTGCGCGCCGTTAGCGATTGGTTGCGTGGGCGCGACTTTGAAAGCAGCGGTACGCTAGACCTGGGCCAGGAGCGCGCCAAGCTGACCAAACTCCAGGCAGAAAAAGCCACGCTTGAACTAGAGCAACAACGAGGCAACCTAATTCCCATGGAATTGGTGATAGAAGGTTGGCAGGGATTGCTCGCAAACGCCAGGGCTAAGTTGCTGGCGCTACCGCCAAAGGTGGCTTCTCAAGTCCTAGGTATGGAAAGCTATGTCGAAGTTGAGCACGTAATTAGAGGCATTATTTACGAAGCCCTAGACGAACTAGCCGGCGACGGCGTGCCGGAAGAATACCAAAAGCGTATCGAGGCAATTGCTGCTAAATATGAGTGAGTAGTGCCCAGGCTATGCCACCTAGAGCCATAGGCCTAATCATGGAAGTAGAGCTCATTTTCAGAATTATTCCTATATTGTTAGGCGTATGCTCTTTGATAGGGGCTGTGTGATCGACAATTGCTATAGGAATTAAAGCGCCGGAACGCTAATAATTATTATGATGCCGTTAGGCGTCATAAACACTCAATTCGGTTACTGACCATGCTAGAAGACTTAGAACGAAATAACCCATTCGGTGAAGTGCTTTCTTACTTCAGAGCAGGTGACGAACTCGCTAAATATGCAAGAAATTTCGATGACATTAGGGAATCGTACGTTTCTGCACAGTCACATTCGGGTGAGGGTGTTTCTGGAATAGAGAATATGTTGAAAAAAGTTATTTTCGAGCAAATATTCTTCAATCTACTAACTGCGGCAAAATTAAAATACATATTTGGTGGAGCAAGTGATTGTTTCAAAAGTGAAAACGTAATAGGTCTCGCTGCTTTTTCTCGATCTGCTTTGGAGCACATCGCCACATATGCATCTACGATAAAAAGATTAGAATCTACGGTAAAAAAGTTGACGGGGCAGAACAACCTTAAGCAAATTGAGGGCTACTTGAAAAAACTAAGTGAGTACTACCATGTTTCATACTATGGGACCGGCCACGGGAATGATAAAAGAAACAAAGCCCCAAAACCTATTCACATAAATGATGCAATTATAGATCTCGATAGTTATTTTGGTGAAGTAGGCACATCAACTAAGCAAGATGAAAAGCCCTCGCGATCACACAGTTTTTTATTTCAAGAAGCAATTGCAACAAGGGAAGAAGTAATCGAAAAATTCGGTATACCAATAGATCCTTTTCCAAAAACTGGCGTTATTCGCGCTGATTACGATTTTCTATGTGATTTCATTCATCCGAATTACGGTAGCAATTTTCTTGTAACCTCGGGCACCCTCGCTGAGGGACTTATCGACACTCCCAGTGAGCACGTCCGCAATCTGAATTTTTTGTTTGTCCGTAAATGTCTTCGTTATTGGATATATTACAAGGAGCTAGTACTTCAAGATAGTTATGCCGGTATAAGATTAGACAGCTGGCTGAGGAGATCGCAAAAAAAAGGAGCGAAAGCGACCCGTATTTTCTCTAAGAAAGCCCCCAAATATGATGGAGATGGAAAGTCCATAAAAACTGCATATAGTTTCCCATTTGCAAGAGATAGAGCGGAGGAGCATGAAATGTTCCTTAAGCTGCTTAGCGATTTAAAGAGTCGTAAGTATAAGCAATCTATTGCTGAATTCGGACAAGGCGATATTGTAGATAGAATTGAGTTAGATAATGGCAAATTTGTTTTTGTTAGGTGGAAATCTAAAAACTTGCCAGTATAGAATCAGGGTGTAGGCGCCGGCGTATTTTTCGTTCGCTGCATTCATTACACATCCACTGTAGTGGTCAAGTAAAACTGGCCACGGTATAAGAGACAAGGCTGTAATTTGCCTCTGCTTATTGGGTGGTAAGCCACCGTTATGTTGATGCCGATCAATTTGTACGCCTAGCAAACGATACGCTAACCGACCTATGGCGCATCCATAATGGCCAGCAAACACCTGAATTTAGTTGGTATTCACGC
>ENA-OSET01001287-OSET01001287.1-sediment-metagenome-genome-assembly--contig:-NODE-1287-length-26165-cov-13.051748_pt1 | contig 26165 bp, 22 predicted proteins | sample MGYA00237882_ERZ534229 | MGnify/ENA primary metagenome ERZ534229 (study PRJEB26408, sample SAMN06266212) | sediment metagenome | isolation source: Hudson Canyon methane seep mesocosm | place... | reverse complement strand
GGTACTCGTGAGCGTCTTCAGGCATATGAAGGTGTTGTGATTGCCAAGCGTAACCGTGGCTTAAACTCTTCTTTCACTGTTCGTAAGATTTCTTACGGCGTTGGTGTTGAGAGAACATTCCAGACTTTCAGTAAGTTAATTGATAGCATTACTGTTAAGCGTCGTGGTGATGTACGTCAGGCGAAGCTTTACTATCTTCGTGATCTTAGTGGTAAGGCTGCTCGTATTAAAGAGAAGCTGGGCTAAGCACAAAGTTATAGTTCAAAAAAAGGTAGCTTTAAGCTGCCTTTTTTTGTGCCTGCTATTTGTCTATTACATAATCGTAATGGAATTGATTGGAACTTTCGTGGTTATATTGGGGTCGAATGGTCTATTGTGGCTCTTTACGTATTGGTTGTTTGAAATAGAGTCTTAACTGCTTTAAATAGGAAAGTGGAATGTTTTTCAGAATATTAGGTGTGATACTGCTTGGTTCGTCCTTCATTGCTTCAGCAGCTGATGGGGGGGTGAGTGATGAGGTTGAAAAACAAATAAGAATGCAGTTAGGTGCGGCATTGCCTGCTTTAGATATTACCACTATTGAAAAAACACCTGTTGATGGTCTTTTTGAAGTGTCATCTAGCAATGATCAACCATTATTGGTTTCTGCTAGTGGAAAATACATTGTGGCAGGTGAAATCTACCAACTTGAAGGTCATAAAATAACTAACGTATCGGAGCAGAAAAGGGATGTTCAGCGTGCTGAGTTGCTTGCTGCGGTACCCGAAAGTGAAAAAATGTCTTTTATTCCTGAGGGAGAGACTAAGGCTAAAATTACTGTGTTCACTGATATCGATTGCGGTTATTGTCGAAAGCTACATAAGGAAATTCCTCAGCTAAATGCAATGGGAGTTCAGGTTGATTATCTTGCTTACCCAAGGGCAGGTGTGGGCTCCAGCTCATATAATAAAGTGGTATCGGCTTGGTGTTCTGATGACCCGCAAGCAGCGATGACAAAGGCAAAGAATGGAGAGGTTATTCCTGCCAAGCGCTGTGAGAATCCGGTAGCGCGTCATTTGGCATTAGGGCAGCGTGTTGGTGTGAGTGGTACGCCTGCTATTGTGTTGCCGTCGGGTAAATTGGTGCCTGGTTATGCGCCCGCTAAAGTGTTAGCTAAGCAGCTTGGCGTGCTGTAGTACTTGATGCTGGTACTTGATGCTGGTACTTGATGCTGGTATTTGACGAGTTAGCATCTAAAACCGCTGTCGCTTTTTCTTTTTTTACACTCCTTTTCGATATTTCTACATCGCTGAGCGCCTCCGGGAGATAAGTCTTTTGATTTACAGCCGGCATAAGCGCTCTTTAAATCATAATTACTATAAGCCGAGAAAGAGTTTTTCCCGTCACATCCAGCGACTAATGCGGTTGAAATGCATATGGCTGAGAGGGTTTGTATGAGTGCTGACTTTGGTTTTTTATTCATATAATTTCTTGTTTTATGATAGTAATTGAGGTCTTTTTATAGATTAGTGCTAAGCGGCTAAGTTGCAACTTTTTTGTATGAATAGTCTTGTTAGTGTTAAAGAGGCTTTAGTCGAGTTTTTTTCTTTATCAAAAAGATATAATATGCTCGGCTGGCGAATATAATTATATTGTGATGGCCAAATTGCTTGCATTAGGCAGGCGGCTCGGTATTGTTTTTATAAAGTTAATTTGGGTGAGGTAATAGGTTTGAAACCGGTAAAATTAGGTATATGTGGTCTGGGCACTGTAGCAAGTGGTGCGGTTAATATTCTTAAGCGTAATGCTGAATCTATTGCTGGGCGTGCTGGGTGTTCTATTGATGTTATTCAGGTAGGTTCTCGTCGCCTGAAAGATAACTGTGACCTTACTGGAATTGATTTCACTACCGATGTGTTTGATGTTGTTTCTAACCCTGAAGTTGATGTCGTAGTCGAATTAATTGGTGGTTATGATATTGCGAAAGAGTTAGTTCTCAAGGCGATTGAGAATGGCAAGCATGTCGTTACCGCCAATAAAGCCTTAATTGCTGTACACGGGAATGAAATATTTGCAGCTGCAGCTGAAAAAAATGTCACCGTTGCATACGAAGCCGCAGTGGCTGGTGGCATTCCAATCATAAAGGCACTCCGTGAAGGAATGGCCGCGAATAAAATTAATTGGTTAGCCGGTATTATTAACGGAACGGGCAACTTCATCTTAACGGAGATGAAAGATAAAGGTCGTGATTTTGCTGATGTGCTTAAAGAAGCGCAAGAGCTTGGTTATGCAGAAGCAGACCCGACTTTTGACGTAGAAGGTATTGATGCTGCTCATAAATTAACTATCATGGCATCTGCTGCTTTTGGTGTGCCATTACAGTTTGATTTCGCATACACCGAAGGTATTAGCCAGCTATCAACTGCTGATGTTGAATATGCTGAAGAGCTTGGTTACCGCATTAAACACTTAGGAATTACCCGCTTACATAAAGAAGGTTTTGAACTTCGCGTTCATCCAACACTTGTTCCTGAAAAGCAGTTGTTAGCTAAAGTTGACGGGGTTATGAACTCAGTGCTTGTGGATGGTGATGCAGTTGGTCAAACCCTATATTACGGTGCAGGTGCTGGTTCTGAAGCGACTGCGTCGGCGGTTATCGCTGATGTCGTTGATATTGCCCGTGCCATCAATGCAGATACCGGTGTGATGGTTCCGTATCTTGGTTTTAGCCCTGATAAAATAACTGACTTAAAAGTTTTACCAATAGATGAAATTGTATCTGCTTACTACTTGCGAATACTGGCTAGTGATCACTCTGGTGTTTTGGCAAAAGTCGCTTCAATTCTAAGTGAGCAGGGTATTAATATTGAATCTGTCATGCAAAAAGAATCTGAGCTTCAGGACGGTAAAATTCCAATGATTATGCTGACTCATGAAGTTAAAGAGAAGCAGATTAATGACGCGATTGAAAAAATTGAAGCCTTGAGCGAAATTGAAGGCAAGGTTGTTCGTATTCGTGCAGAACACTTCTCTGGCTGATTAGATAGCCATTATTAAATAGAATTGATTGAATAGTAATAGGAATCACTTGTGAAATATATTAGTACTCGAGGCAGTGCGCCTGCGTTAAATTTTGAAGATGTATTGTTAACCGGGCTGGCGCCTGATGGCGGACTGTATGTGCCAGAAGTACTTCCTCGTTTTACCCATGAAGAAATTGCTTCATGGTCGGGTTTGTCTTATACCGATCTGGCGTTCAACGTGATGTATCCTTTTGTTGAGGGTTCAATTCCTGAAAGTGACTTCCGTGAAATGCTCCGTGATACCTATGAAGGATCATTTACACATAAAGCGGTTGCCCCCTTGGCCCAGTTAGATCGTAATGAATGGGTAATGGAGCTTTTTCATGGTCCAACCTTAGCGTTTAAGGATTTTGCTCTGCAATTATTGGGACGCTTACTTGATTATGTGCTGGAAAAGCGCAATGAGCATGTGGTTATTCTTGGTGCTACCTCGGGTGATACAGGTTCAGCTGCCATTGAAGGCTGTAAACGTTGCAAAAATGTAGATATCTTTATATTGCACCCACATAATCGTGTTTCTGATGTTCAGCGTAAGCAGATGACAACGATTAAAGGCGATAATATCCATAATCTGGCGGTTGAAGGTAATTTTGATGACTGTCAGCAAATGGTTAAAGAGAGCTTTGGTGATCAGTCCTTCTTGGAAGGCAAGAGTCGTTTAGTGGCCGTAAACTCGATTAACTGGGCGCGTATAATGGCTCAAATCGTTTATTACTTTCATGCTTCTCTGGCACTTGGCGGCCCTCATCGTAGTGTTTCGTTCTCTGTGCCAACAGGTAATTTTGGTGATATTTTTGCGGGTTACCTGGCAAGAAATATGGGGCTACCTATTAATCAGTTGGTTGTTGCCACGAACCGAAATGATATTCTTCATCGTTTTGTCAGTGAAAATAAATACAGCCCTGAAATGCTTCATCATACGCTGTCTCCAAGTATGGATATTATGGTTTCCAGTAACTTTGAGCGCTTACTATTTGATCTATATGGTCGAGATGGTAAAGCACTTGCAGAGTTGATGGAGAGTTTGAAAACTGAGACAGTTTCTATTGATGATTACCGTTGGAAAGCGGCAAGAAAGCTGTTTGATAGCCATGCAGTTGATGATGAACAAACCTGTAAGACCATTAAAGAGGTGTTTGAAGAATCTGAGGAATTACTTGACCCTCATACGGCTATTGGTGTTGAGGCTGCTAGAAAGTGTCGTCGCGACACTTCTGTGCCAATGGTTACTTTGGCTACGGCTCACCCTGTGAAGTTTCCTGAGGCGGTTGAGAAGTCAGGTGTTGATGTTTCACCTGAGCTACCACATCACCTGGCTGACCTTTTTGATCGTGAAGAGTCATATACGGTTGTTGAAAACAGCTTGAGTGCGGTGCAAAGCTATGTAAGAGCGCACGGAAATCATAATAAGGCGCTGTAGATTGGGTGCTGCACTAACTAAGAGGGCTTTTTTGCCCTCTTTTTGTCTAAAAATTTAAGTCATCTCCCCTTCGTAGCCAGCTATGCAAAAGAAAATTGTCCGTAGAACTGTCGATACATCATTTTTGGTAGAGCTTTCCGAGTCTTGGGATCATATTCCTCCATTTCTTCAGCGAGCCTATAGCGCGCGCGGTGTTAAAAGCCTAAGTGATCTAGACTACACTTTGGCCAAGCTGGCAACAGCAAGCCAGTTAAAAGGCGTGGAAGCAGCCTCAAAAATTCTTGCGGAGGCTATCGAAAATCAGCGAAAGATTTTGATTGTAGGGGATTTTGATTGCGATGGCGCAACCAGCACCTCTGTAGCTGTTTTAGCGCTTAGAATGATGGGGGCTGCATCCGTTGATTACTTGGTTCCGAATCGGTTTGAATATGGCTATGGCTTAACGCCAGAAATTGTGGAGGTTGCCAGACAGTTTACACCTGATGTATTGGTGACGGTTGATAATGGTATTGCCAGTTGTGAGGGGGTCGCGGCCGCTAATGCATTAGGTATTTCGGTGGTGGTGACTGATCATCATTTACCAGGAAATATACTCCCCGACGCCGACGCCATTGTTAACCCTAATCAGCCAGGGTGTGAATTTATAAGTAAGGCTGCTGCGGGCGTAGGTGTTATTTTCTATGTTATGAGTGATCTTCGTCGCCAGTTAAGGGGGAGTGGGTGGTTTGAACGTTCAGGAATAGTAGAGCCTAACTTAGCTAGTTTACTTGATCTTGTTGCTCTGGGGACTATTGCTGATGTGGTTCCCCTTGATGGTAATAATCGTATTTTGGTTGAGCAGGGTATTAGGCGTATTCGGGCAGGTAAAGCTCGACCAGGTATTCTCGCTTTATTTGATGTTGCAGGGAAAGATTACCGAAATTTGGCTGCTTCTGATTTAGGTTTTGTGGTGGGGCCTCGTTTAAATGCAGCAGGGCGACTGGATGATATGTCGGTAGGCATTGAGTGTTTGCTTTGTGATGATCCGCTTGTAGCTAGGCAAGCTGCATTAAGGCTGGATGAATTAAATCAGGAACGAAAAGGAATAGAAGCTGAGATGAAAGCTCATGCTTCAGTTTTGGTTGATGAACTGATAAACAATTCTGATATAGATTCCCTGCCTTGGGGGATGTGTCTGTACGATGAAACCTGGCATCAAGGGGTTATAGGAATACTGGCATCTCGAATGAAAGAGCGTTTTCATCGTCCGGTTATAGCATTCGCCCCCGCTGACGATAATTGTAACGAATTAAAAGGTTCAGCGCGGTCTATTAGTGGATTACATATTAGAGATGCTTTGGACAAGCTAGCAACAAAGTATCCTGCATTGCTCAGTAAATTCGGTGGTCATGCTATGGCAGCAGGTATGACCATCAAGAGCGAAGACTATGACGCATTTTCCAAAGCGTTTGACGAAGTGGTGCACGAAGAGTTGGATGAAAGTAACCTGGAGGCCGTTATAGTCAGTGACGGCGAGCTGGTTGCGCATGAGTTAACGATTAATACGGCAGAACAGCTACGCCAAGCAGGCCCTTGGGGGCAAAACTTTCTAGAACCTGTTTATGATGGTCTGTTTGATGTTATTCAGGTAAGAGTGCTTGGCAATAAACACCTAAAGCTTGTGTTGCAACTAGAGGGCTCAGATCAACTGGTTGACGCTATTGAGTTTAACAGTGAGTTGGTGGGGCAGGCATCTGGCTTGAAACGAGTGAGAGTTGCTTACCGGCCTGATGTGAATGAGTTTAGAGGGCGGAAAAGCCTGCAGTTGATGGTGCAATATATAGAGTCTGTTTAGTGGGGTAAGCTTAACAGTTTACATTTTTTTACAATTTTCTTAAAAAAGAGCCAACTTGGTAACAGAACCCGTTTATAGTTTTAAGTAGCCTATACCGAAGTTATTAATGGAGAGGACTTACCTTTTGAAAAAAGATCTTCGTGCCAGAAGGCGAATGCCAACAGCGAACTTAACATCTTCTATTCGTGTGTCTAAGGGATTTCTAAAAAGCATCTGGGAAGAGGCTAGGCCTAAAGATTTCTCGCTTTATGGTATGTGCTTGAAGACTAATCGTCTTTTCGATACTGATGAGAAAATTACGGTATCTTTGACCCTTGAGATGGATATGGGGGAGATAAATGTTGAGCAAATTATGGCGAGAGTGGTAAGGGTCAACAAATTAGTGGGATTCTATGAATATGGAATCGAGTTTGACAAGAAGGTAGTTGAAAATACATCGGATTCAATATCGAGAAATATGATGAGAATCGAGAATTTTCTTGAAAAGCAAGAGGCTTTCTCCGCTAGAGTTGAACAGAAAATAGCCTAGCCTTTTCTTATTCAGTATATCGATACTTACTTGTAAGTATCGATATACATGCCCTAACTAGTCTTTCGTACTTAGTTAATTGACGCTTTTAAATACCATGAGTCACCGTCATTAAATTGTGACTTACGTCTATCTTGAGCTGTATGTGATGCAGTGAGCGTTTGCATACTTTCATTTTTCCGGCGATCATCGAAGATGGAGGCAATATTAGTCGTGCCGGGTTGAGTCGTCTGCTTATTCGCTTTCATATTGATCACGCTTGTTGATAAAAAAAGCGGATTGTACAGCTTATATTCTGTTTATATAATTGTTATCCAATGGATTTTACAATTGTTGAAGATCTCACTTGAATAGAGGTTGGTTATTTGGAAGCAATCATTTTCTCTAATTTTTCTCTAACGCCATTTTCAATCACAACAGCCTTATGACTATTCATGTCCATTAGCACAAAGGTGATAATGGCGTCAGCAATAATCTGGTCAGTTCCGTCTAGTCGGATTTCTTGTCTTATTTTGCAGCTTTTTTGGCCTATCGACTCAACTTTAGTGGTTATGTGTAAAATATCATCGGGAAAACCGGGTCGCCGATAGTTGATGTTGATATTCACCAATACAAATGCCAGTTTAAGCTCTGCAAAAACCTCCATTGTGTTGTGGAATTCAAAAAAAGACCAGCGTGCTTCTTCTAGAAACTCAAGGTATCGGGCGTTATTAACATGGCCGTATATATCAAGGTGGTATCCCCGAACTTTTATTTTAATGCTTTCTGGCATTGCATACCTCTATGAGTTTTGGAATAAAACTGAATTGCACTTATAAATTGAATTTAGGGTGAGTAAGATTTTAAAAGAGTAGGCTTTAAAAAGATAGTTATCGAAATAATCTATAATTCTGTAAATATAGTCGTGTGTTAATTTTCCCATTGTCGTCAAATCGTTTAGAATACTCGGTTTTTAAGCCGCTTATTTTAAGCAAGTGCGCCATTAAGATAGAAGTGAGTTTATTCTGTATGCTGGAAGTTAATCCAATAGTTCAGGCTATTAAAGATTACAGGGGTCGAAACGAGACTCTTAGGGGGTATCTTTGACTTTGATACCAAGAAAGAGCGTTTAGTCGAAGTTGAGCGTGAGCTTGAGCAGCCAAGTGTGTGGGATGACCCTGCTAACGCCCAGGCTTTAGGTAAAGAGCGGGCTTTATTAGAGGGTATCGTTAATACCATCGAAGGCTTGGCTTCTGGTTTAGACGATGCTCAGGAGCTGTTAGATATTGCGGTAGAAGAGCAAGACGAAGACATTGTAGCGGAAGTAGAAGCAGAACTTGAAGCGCTGCAAAAACAATTAGACTCTCTTGAGTTTCGTCGTATGTTTTCGGGCGAAATGGATCCGAATAATGCCTACCTTGATATTCAGGCAGGTTCTGGTGGCACTGAAGCGCAAGACTGGGCAAGCATGATACTGCGTATGTACTTACGCTGGGCTGAGCAGAAAGGCTTTAAAGCGGAAGTGGTTGAGGTGTCAGCTGGCGATGTCGCAGGTATTAAAGGTGCAACTATCCAGGTGAGCGGTGAGTATGCGTTTGGTTGGTTGAGAACTGAGACCGGTGTTCATCGTCTGGTCAGAAAATCTCCATTTGACTCGGGTAGCCGTCGTCATACTTCATTTGCATCGGTATTTATATCACCAGAAATTGATGACAATGTTGAGATTGAAATTGATCCTTCTGATCTGAGAATAGACACTTACCGTTCCAGTGGGGCTGGTGGGCAGCATGTAAATACCACGGACTCAGCGGTTCGTATTACTCATGAACCTAGTGGCATTGTTGTGCAATGTCAAAATCAGCGTTCTCAGCATCAGAATAAAGATAAAGCCATGAAGCAGCTAAGAGCAAAGCTTTATGAGCAGGAGATGCTGAAACGCAGCGAAGCTGCACAGGCCACCGAAGCTACAAAATCGGATATTGGGTGGGGGAGTCAGATTCGTTCTTATGTACTCGACTCTTCCCGTATTAAAGATCTACGCACCAACGTTGAAACCAGTAATTGTAATGCAGTGCTGGATGGCGGTTTGGATATGTTTATAGAAGCAAGTTTAAAGCAAGGGCTTTAGCACATGAGTGAAGAAAATCAGGTTCAACAAGACGAAAATAAGTTAATTGCCGAGCGTCGTGGAAAACTGTCGAAATTGCGTGAAAGCTGCAAGTCGAATGGTCACCCCAATAGTTTTCGTCGTGAAAATATGGCGGGTGAACTACAGTCAGAATTTGGTGAGTTAGATAAACCTACTCTGGCAGAACTTGCTAAACCTGTAAGCATCGCTGGGCGTGTGATGAGACGTGGTGGGCCGTTTGTTGGTGTTCAGGATATGAGTGGTTCTATCCAGTTTTATCTGGGTAAGAAGCTGCAGAAAGATTCTGAAGCTTGGAATCACCTTGATATCGGCGATATTGTTGGCGTAAAAGGCGTGCTTCAAAAGTCGGGTAAGGGTGACCTTTATGTTGAGATTGCAACACCAGAAGACCTTACTATTTTAACTAAAGCACTACGTCCATTACCTGAAAAATTTCATGGTTTGGCAGATCAGGAAGCTAAATACCGTCAACGTTATGTAGATTTAATTATTAGCGAAGAAACGCGTAAGACCTTTCTTGTTCGTTCGAAAATCATTGATTGTATGCGTCGCTATTTATCTGATAGGGGCTTCATGGAAGCTGAAACCCCTATGCTTCAGGTGATCCCGGGTGGTGCTACAGCAAAACCTTTTGTTACCAAGCATAATGCGATGGATATTGATATGTATCTTCGTATCGCTCCTGAGCTCTATTTGAAGCGTTTGGTTGTGGGTGGTTTTGAGAAGGTTTTTGAAATCAACCGTAACTTTAGAAACGAAGGCTTATCGACTCGTCATAACCCTGAATTCACCATGATTGAGTTCTATCAGGCTTACGCTGATTACAATGACCTAATGGATCTAACGGAAGATATGTTACGTACCATCTCACAGGAAGTATTGGGCACTACAACCCTTCCTTACGGTGATGCAGAGTATGATCTTGGCAAGCCATTCTGGCGTATCTCGGTATTTGATTCGATTCTTCATTTTAATCCAGATTTGACCGCATCAGATCTGGATAATATGGAAAGTGCTACAAAAGTAGCAGAGAAGCTGGGTATGAATGTTAAGCCAAGTTGGGGCTTAGGCAAGCTTCAAATTGAAATATTTGAAGAAACTGTTGAGCATCGTTTGGATCAGCCAACCTTTATTACCCGCTATCCAACTGAGGTTTCTCCTTTGGCGCGTCGTAATGATGATGACTCATTTGTAACTGATCGTTTTGAGTTTTTTGTGGGTGGCCGTGAAATCGCAAACGGTTTCTCAGAGCTTAATGATGCAGAAGACCAGGCAGCACGATTTCGTCAGCAGGTCGAAGAGAAAGATGCTGGTGATGATGAAGCAATGCACTTTGATGATGATTACATTCGTGCTCTTGAGCATGGGCTACCACCAACAGCAGGTGAGGGTATTGGTATCGACCGTTTGGTTATGCTGTTTACCAATAGTCATACCATTAAAGATGTTATCTTGTTCCCGCATATGAAACCTCGCGATTAACTGGCTTGGTAATAAAAAGGTTTTAGTTATATGCTTGATTCGATTCAGAAACTGGGTGCCCTGCATGAGTCCTGGCAGGGTGTTTTAGGGGGTGAGTTTGACCAGCCATATATGCAAACGCTTAAAGCCTTTTTGGCAAAAGAAAAACAGGCGGGTAAAGTTATTTACCCGCCTGACCCTCAAATATTCAATGCGTTTAATCACACTCACTTTGGTGATGTTAAAGTCGTGATTATCGGTCAAGACCCTTACCATGGTTCTGGTCAGGCTCATGGGCTTTGCTTCTCCGTACTTCCAGGCGTAAAAACGCCACCTTCTTTGGTTAATATCTACAAAGAAATTGAAAGTGATTTAGGCATACCCAGATCCGCTAGTGGGTGCTTAACACCTTGGGCTGATCAGGGGGTGTTATTACTCAATGCAGTTCTAACGGTTGAGCAGGCCAATGCCGGTGCTCATCAAAAAAAAGGCTGGGAAAAATTTACAGATGCAGCGATTGCAGCCTTAAATGCGGAGCAAGAAAATTTAGTTTTTCTATTATGGGGAAACTATGCTCAGAAGAAAGGGGCACTCATTGATCGGCAGCGGCATTGTGTTTTAAGTTCAGTTCACCCATCCCCATTATCAGCTCGCCGTGGATTTTTAGGGTGTCGTCACTTTTCAAAAACGAATGAATACTTGCAGTCTGTAGGGAAAGAAACAATAGATTGGGCTGTAGAAAATTGATTTTATAGCGTGTGCTTGCGCATTTATCTACGCACCCTACGGCTTGGCCGTAGGATGACGACGCTTGTTATTAACTATTCAAAAGCGCCATAGCCGCTTCCATTTCATCTGACAAATCTTCTGCTTCATTCATATCAATCTCAGGGTCAAGCCCTAAACGATTAAAGGCTGAAATTGTTGACCAGTCCATTTCATTGTAAGGATGATTGGTGCCTGCTAATGATTGAAGTTTTGCAATCATAACAATATCGGAATAATCAGCTTGTGTGACGTTTCGGGTAAAGTTACGGCTTTCTTCTGGTATGTTTTTGAGTTCTTCAGGGAAATCCCATTTCTCAAGAATTTTACAGCCGATCATAGGTTGTAGCTCATCAATAATGTTATCAAGCATAATACTGCTTATTTGCGTATCATTATCTTCAACATATTTCAGAATTGGTAGTGCGCCAATTTGAAAAACAAGCCCGCCCAGTGTCGCCTGGTCAGGTTTTAGCTTTGTGTAATGTGTTGCCAGTACATGGCAAATACCTGCGATTTCCGTGCTTTGTTGCCATACCTCACGCATTCGCTTATCTATCATTTCTGAGGTGGCCTGAAACATTTGTTCCATGGCTAAGCTTGTTGCCAGGTTGCTGGTGTAGGTCATACCTAAACGGCTGACAGCCATATTTAGGTTATCTATTTCTCTGGAACCTCTTAATAAAGGGCTGTTACAAACCCTAATTATTCGGGCGGTTAGTGCCGCATCTCCATTAATAACATCAACCAATTGATTGATGGCTGAATCGGGGTCTTCTGCGACCTCTCGTACTTTAAGTGCTACCTCCGGTAGGGTGGGTAATACCAGGGTGTCGTTGTCTATTGCGCTGGTTATATCTTGTTTAATTTTATCGGCTAACTCTGCCATAAATCCCTCAATGATTTGATGATAGAAGGGATGAATCTTCTACTATTATGTATAGCAGAGCTTTGGGATATTTCATTAATAAATAAGGTAAATAAAGTTCTTTTTTGTATTTAAGGTATTGCTACTCTTCATAGGGTAATGATAGGCGTTTAACGGGTATGTTACTGTTTTCTGAAAATGAAAATTCCAGCTCTGACTTTACGGATTCAATATCCAAAACTGCAAGTGCTAAGGTCGTGTTGTTTGCCTCTGAAGTTGCGGTGCGAACGATTGTTCCTCGCCTCTTATCACTTCCTGATTCAAACACTGTTGTGCCGGGTTGTAGCTCTACAGCAGGGCTGATTGAAAGTAAAAATGTCGCTTTTTTCAACTTCCCAAGATACTTCATACGGGCGATAATTTCCTGCCCTGTATAGCAGCCTTTTTTAAAGCTAACGGCGTTTAAATGTTGCAGGTTCAGCATTTGAGGCACGAAGCTCTCTTGGGTCTGAGTGAATACCTCTGCAATGCCTTCGATAATCTCCAGCCAATCCCAGTCTGTTTGTGTACTTGCTTGTTCGGTGTTTTTTTCAAGCAAGGATTGGGAGAAGTTTTGATTACACCAGATTTCATAACGAGGTGTTGTGGAGGAAGGAACCTTGATAATGACTTTGTCATTTTCCGTTGTTGTGCCATCAACTTCCGCAGGCAACACTTTAAAGTGTGCTTGGATCTTTGAGACTTCAGTATCACCTACAACGCCAAGAACACACCACTGTTCATCTATTGAAATTTCAGCTTTTGAAAAAACAATATATTTACCCAGGCGTGCGACAAAATCTTGCGCGAGCTCTGAGGGGAGTCGAATTAGGTAATCATCTTCGAGTTTGGCTATTCTAAATGTAACGTAAGCCCTTCCTTTGGGGGTGTTCGCGGTTCCTAAGCGGCTTTGCTCAAGAGTGACTTCTTTTACATCACAAGAGAATTGTCCTTGCAAAAACGTTTCAGCATCTGCCCCTGAAACACGAACAATGGAATAGCGGGTTAAGGGGGCAATAAAGCTTGAGGTGTTTATCATATATAGGTGTCCGTGGTGTTTTTTGGTTTGCTGAATGCTAACAATACCCGTAAGCGTCTGAAATCGTTTAGTGAGGATACATTACCTGAATTTAAAATGACTAACTTTGCAGGTGTAAGCAGGTGCTTCTTGTGTGAAATGGATTTTTCAGGATGCCAGGCGAGTATCAGTAAGCGGGTTGATATATATGAACTCGCCATTGGAATCGCCTTGATTCTAAGTCCATTTCTTTGTGTAAAGTAGAGGGCATCTGGGTTGGCGTCGCAGCGAATAATGCTATTAGGCAACGCAACTAGCGCATGCTTTAGAATAAAGTGCCCTGTGCTTATGCTGCCCGTTGTAGCCATTATAAAAAACAGATAAGTTGGCATCGCTGTAGCGTATAAAACCCACAAGCCACTTGTAAGAATGACAATAGCTGCAACAATTAACTGGGCAGAGTGCTTAATCTTTAGATTATTTAGACTGAACACGGTCCAGGATTATCTTAACGATTCTTGCTGTGTCAGGGTCTTCTGGAGTTTCTCTTTTCATAAACCAGGCAAACATATCCTGATCTTCACAGGTTAATAGGTTTTGGTAGCGGTCACGGTCTTCTTTAGGTAGTGAGCGGTAAGCTTCTTTTAGAAAAGGAACCAAAAGAAGGTCTAGTTCAAGCATTCCACGACGGCTATGCCAGAAAAGACGATTTACTTCTACATCTGTAACGACTTGTTCATTTGAAACCATCTTGGAACCTCGGAATAAAAGGACGCCATTATAGCGTTCTTGCGTTCTATTATCACCAGTCTCGGGCAGAAAAATTGGTGGGGGTTAGTATGGTGTCCCTTGCAACGGGTAGCTGCTCTGGGTAATCGAGGGTGTAATGCAGGCCTCGGCTTTCTTTGCGTTGGATGGCTGAGCAGATAATTAGGTCTGCAATGGTCATTAAATTACGAAGTTCCAGTAAGTCATTGGTGACTTTGTAGTTACTATAGAAATCTACAATTTCCTGGTGTAGTACATCAATACGGTGCTTTGCTCTTTGAAGGCGCTTGTTGGTTCTAACGATGCCTACGTAGTCCCACATAAAACGACGTAATTCATCCCAGTTGTGTGAGATGACGACATCTTCATCTGAGTCTGTTACTTGTGATGCATCCCATAGTGGCGCCTCAGGGGGGGGAGGTATATCTTCAAACTTATTCATTATGTCTTGAGCAGCTGATCGGCCATAAACCAAGCACTCTAATAGTGAGTTGCTCGCCATGCGGTTGGCACCATGTAAGCCGGTAAAAGCGGCTTCGCCCACAACATAAAGCTGGTTAACATCGCTGCGCCCTCTCTGGTCAGTTATTACACCGCCACAAGTGTAATGAGCTGCAGGCACAACAGGAATGGGTTGTTTGGTTATATCTATACCAAATTCAAGGCAGCGTTCATAAATAGTGGGGAAATGCTGTTTAATAAATTCAGTAGGTTTATGGCTTATATCAAGATATAGATTGTCTGCACCCAACCGCTTCATTTCGTGGTCAATGGCTCTGGCCACTACGTCTCTTGGTGCCAGTTCTTCACGTTTATCAAAGCGATGCATAAAACGTTGGCCGTCAGGTAGTAATAAGCGGCCACCTTCTCCGCGAACGGCTTCGGTAACAAGAAAAGATTTAGCAAGAGGGTGGTAAAGGCAGGTCGGGTGGAACTGGTTGAATTCCATATTAGCCACACGGCAACCACTTCTCCACGCCATGGCAATGCCGTCACCACTTGCCCCGTCAGGGTTGCTGGTATAAAGATAGGCTTTACTGGCTCCTCCTGTAGCAATAACTACAAATCGGGCACGAAACAGTTCTACTTCACTAGAATCATCATTTAAAACATACGCACCCACACAGCGGTTGCCGGGGAGGAAAAGTTTCTTATGAGTAATTAGATCGATAGCCACACGATTTTCAAAAATTTCAATATTATCTGCTGCAACGGCTTGGTCACAGAGAGATGAAGAGACTTCGTGCCCAGTGGCATCAGCTGCATGGATGACACGTCGGTGACTATGTCCACCTTCTTTTGTAAGGTGGTATGTACTGGCATCTTCACGGGTAAAGTCAACGCCTTGAGAGATCAGCCATTCGATACTTTCTTTTCCATGCTCAACCGTGAATTCAACGGCATCTTGATGGCAAAGGCCAACACCGGCAATGAGTGTATCCTGAATGTGAGATTCAAGTGTATCGGCATCGCCTTCTGTGTCGCCTAAAACCGCCGCTATACCACCCTGAGCGTACAATGTTGATCCGCTGGGTAGTGCCCCTTTAGACAAAACAGCTACTTTAACGTGCTTTGCCAGATTAAGGGCAACGGACAAGCCCGCAGCACCACTGCCGATAATGAGTACATCATGTTGAAAAGATGATTGCATAGTTAATTCTTAGTCTGCTTCTGAATATTTCGAGTATTGAACTAAAAAACCAAGTCGCTGTCTATATTGTAGAATTTTTATAATAATGCTTAATTGAGTTGGTAAGGCATAATGAAGTCATTAGCACGTGTAGCAAAAACAGATCAAGAATATCAAAATTGCGCTAACATAATAAGATTGAATGTGCCTGGTAAGCAACAGGGAGTGAATTTAAGTGATGGTATTGTTAATAAAAATATGACCGATAAAAGCAATGACGAAAAGGCTGCGGTTAATGAATCGATTGCTGATAAGTCAACTGATAAACAATTGGTATTGCGTGTTCAGCGTGGAGATAAAAAAGCATTTGACCTCCTGGTGCTTAAATATCAGGGGAAAGTAGCTTCACTGGTCTCCCGATATATTAATGACCGCCACGAAGTGCTTGATGTGACTCAGGAAGCATTTATTAAAGCTTACAGAGCCTTAAAAAACTTCCGGGGGGAGAGTGCGTTCTATACCTGGTTGTACCGTATTTCTATTAACACGGCTAAAAACTATTTAGTGGCGAAGGGGCGAAGACCACCTGGGGTGGATATTGATATTCAGGATGCTGAGCATTTTGAGGGTGAAAGTCGTCTTAAAGATAATCAGAGTCCTGAACGACAATTGTATCGCTCTGAGTTGGAGAAGGCACTTCACAACGCTATTAGAACGTTGCCTGAAGACTTGAGGGTCGCACTTACATTAAGAGAATTTGACGGGTTTAGCTATGAAGAAATTGCCGAAGTAATGAGTTGCCCGGTAGGCACCATACGTTCGCGAATATTTAGGGCGAGAGAGGCAGTTGATAAGAAAGTAGCGCCTTATTTGGATTAGATTGAATAAAGTAAGTAATGAATCAGAGAGGTTACATAATGGATGACCGATTAAAAGAGTCCATATCTGCATTGTTAGACGATGAAGCTGATGAGCTGGAAATAAGGCGTATCTTAAATAAGTCTGGTGATGATGAACTAAGGGCTTTATGGGGGCGGTATAATAAAGTGAGTGATGTGCTGTCATCGGGCAGGCATGCGCATGATCAGTTTTCACCCATGGATATCGATATTAGCTCACGTATATCAGACGCTATTAGTGATGAGGGTGAGTTAGGGCTAATTGACGCTGATGAAGAAACGCATAGTTCACTTCTCAATCGCAAAACATCACAAGTTAGTTTTATGCGATGGGCAGGGGTTGCAGCAGCGCTTGTGCTATCGGTATCTATTGTCTTCAATCCGTTTAGTAATGATGCAGGCTCAGATCGAGGTGAGCTATTAGCTGATGCGGGCTTATCTGTACTTGAAGAGCCGTCTCTTGAGCCAGAACATGCCCGTAAACTGAATGAGTATATGCTAAGGCATGCAGGGAATTCGGTTACAGGAGGGCGGACAGGTATGATGCCTTTGGTTCGGGTGGCTAGTTTATCAATGAACGCGTATTAGGTTAGGTAGGTGAAAGTGCCTTTTAGACAAAAAAAATATCAAGCTAAGTTAAGTGCTTGCTCGCTTATCTGTTGTAGTCTTATTCTTTTAGTGGGAGCTTTTGTTGTACCGCAACAAGGCTTTGCCAGTACCGAGGCAGATGAATGGCTTGAACATATGGTTTCTGCTATGAAAACACAGAGCTATAGAGGCGTGTTTGTTTATAGCAGGGGTGATATATTTTCATCAATGAACGTTATTCACCGCTATAAAGACGGTGTAGAGCGTGAGCGACTGGTGCAGTTAGATGGAGAAATGGGTGAAATATTACGGACCGATGATAAGGTTGTTTGTATATTGCCGGGTAATCGTGAAATTAGTTTAGAGCAGAGTATCCCTGCAGGGCCTTTTGCGGGAGCATTTTCCCAGACGCTGATGCCTGATAAAAACCATTATACGGTTGAAATTAAAGGTGAAGGCCGTGTAGCGGGTCTCTCGGCAGTAAAAATCGCCGTAATGGCAAAAGATACCTATCGTTATAGTTATCTTCTGTGGCTAGAAAAAACAAGTGGCTTGCTATTAAAGTCACTTTTGCTTGATGAGCATGGCCAGACCTTGGAACTTTTCCACTATACCTCTATTGAGCTTGTAGACAATATCACTGATGCCGAATTGCAGCCTAATAAGAAAGCTGGAGTGGTTTTTTCTCATGAGCAAGTCCCTGCTGTAAAGGCGAGTAAGGAATGGCCTGAGGCTATGGTTTGGAAAATTGGTTGGTTACCACAGGGTTTTATGCGCTTGAATGCTGGTGATGATGGTGTAGTGCTTAAACCGAGTCATATTCAGGTATTTTCTGATGGGCTTGCTTCATTCAGTGTTTTTATTGAATCACCAGGTAAGGGAAATATGCCAGAGGGTAAGCTTGCTGTGGGGGCTACTGTTGCTTACGTTCATCGATTAAAATGGAAGCGTCATGATTACATGGTGACAGTGGTGGGTGAGGTGCCGTTCACAACGGCCATGAAAGTAGCTGAAACTGTTGTTCCTGAAATCAGCCCCCCGAAATAAATGCGCAATAGTTAGTCGTTAAACATTAGTCGTTAGATCATAGGCATAGCATGTTAGAAGAAGCAGGTAGTGTAGTTGCACTGGATGGCAGTAAGGCTTGGGTGCAGACGATTCGAAAGAGTGCTTGCTCCAGTTGTGAGGCTAAAAGTGGGTGTGGACAAGGCGTCTTGGCTAGTATTTCCGATGGAAAGGCTAATCAGGTATTGGTAGATAATACCCTCAACTTAAATGTTGGCGATGAAGTGTTGCTTGGTATCCCTGAAGATATGCTGGTTCGCGCTTCATTTATGGTTTATTTTCTCCCCTTATTAACCATGATACTCTCAGCAGCAGCCACCGAGAAATGGTTGTCTGTGGGGGATGGCTGGGTTGCATTGGCGGGTGGTTTAGGTTTGCTCGCTGGATTTGTCGTCGTCAGCTTGTATTCTCGTTTGCATTCAAATGATCAACGGTTTTGTCCAAAAATGATTCGATCAATTGGGCGCTCTTTTCTTAATAATGTTTAATTTGAAAAATAAATACTTATAGCCAAAATGTAGGGTGGGTATGCCCTATCAAAGAACTATATGGAATCGCTATGACAGAAGCAGTGATAAAAACAATGAAAGTAAACGTTTTGGCTCGAGTGAGCTTAACATTTTTATTATTTTTTGGATTGGGTTTAAGTGCTACCCATGCTGCAAATCTTCCTGATTTTACTGAGTTGGTAGAGGAACATTCGCCTGCGGTTGTTAATATTAGCACCGTTATTCATGCTAAGCGTTCTGCTTCCCGAGGTTTGCCGCAAGGTGTTTTTCCTGGTGTTACGCCGGAAGATTTAGAGCAGGTTCCTGAGTTTCTTAAACACTTTTTTGGTGGGCAGTTCGGTCGGGAGCCGGCACCAAGAGAGTCACAGTCAATGGGCTCTGGTTTTATTGTATCTGAAGACGGTTATGTACTAACTAATAAGCATGTTATTGATGGTGCAGATGAAATAATTATTCGCTTAAATGATAGGCGAGAGCTTACTGCGACACTCATTGGGGCTGATGCACGTTCTGATTTGGCGGTACTCAAAATTGAGGCTGATGATTTACCCGTTGTTGAAATAGGTAAATCTGAAGATTTAAAGGCCGGGGAGTGGGTTTTTGCTATAGGTTCACCTTTTGGTTTTGACTACACCGTAACTGCCGGAATCGTGAGTGCTGTTGGTCGTAGTTTACCAAGCGAAAACTATGTTCCGTTTATTCAAACGGATGTCGCTATTAATCCCGGTAATTCCGGTGGTCCCTTATTTAATCTGGATGGCGAAGTGGTGGGTATTAACTCTCAAATTTATACGCGTTCGGGTGGTTTTATGGGGGTTTCTTTTGCTATTCCTGTGGATGTGGCAATGGAAGTGGTTAATCAACTGAAAGACAAGGGGTTTGTTGCGCGTGGTTGGTTGGGTGTTCTCATTCAAGAAGTTAATAAAGATTTGGCTGAATCATTCGGTTTAAAAACGCCGCATGGTGCTTTGGTTGCTCAAGTGGTGCCTGATTCTCCTGCGGAAAAAGGTGGTTTATTGCAGGGCGATATTATTACTCGATACAACGGTCATAAAATAAAACGCTCTTCTGATTTACCTCATTTAGTAGGGCGTGCTCATATCGGTGCAGAAGCAAGTCTTGAGGTGATTCGTGCGGGAGACCAAAAAATATTGCGTGTTAAAATTGGCGAATTACCTATTGAGCAAGGGGCTGCATCGCCTGCCAAGACAAGCAAACCGATGAGTAATCGATTTAATATTGATGTTGTAGCACTTGATGACACTTCACGTAAACGTTTACAAGTGAGTAGTGGGGTTGTGGTTGTTAGTGTGGGTGAGGGGGCAGCTCTGTCTGCGGGTATTCGTCCTGATGATGTGATTAGCAGTATTAATAATCAATCAATTAAAACAATCAAAGATTTTAATTCAGTGCTTAAATCTCTTCCTTCAAGTAAGGCTATTCCTCTATTGATTGTTAGGCAGGGGAATCCTTCATTTGTTGTTATCAAATTAAAAGATTAAAGGTGCGAATAAAGCTTACTTGTGCAAATAATCGTAATTCCCACGGTTCTCCGTGGGAATGCATGTTGTGACCCTGCTCCTTTTTTGTTTTATACTCAACAATCTACTCAATAATTTATTCAGTATCCCATCCAATAATAGAGCTAATAATGAATAATAAGGAAGAGTCTCTAGCGTTCTTATTTGAATACCGTAATTCCAAGCTTGCCTGGATTGTACTTTTTGTTGCGCTGCTTATGACGGTGTCATTGTGGCAGCTTTCCATTCTACTTGTTCAGGATCGCACCAGGGCGCAGTTTGAAAATCAATCTCAACAACTTAAAACAGCTATTGAAGAGCGTTTATTAAATTATGAGCAAGTATTAGCCGGAAGTGCTGGGTTATTTGCTGTTGCCGATCTTGTGGGTCGAGATGACTGGCGAACCTATGTTAATAAGCTTGATATTGAACGTTATTATCCTGGTATTCAGGGTATAGGATTCACCCAGAAGGTGGCTGAGGGAGGCGTTGCTGAGCATATTAAGACAATTAGATCTCAAGGCTTACCTGATTACTTGTTGAGCCCTGAGGGGGGGCGAAACGAGTATCATCCGGTCGTATTTCTTGAGCCAGCGACTCAGCGTAACCGTCGGGCTTTTGGTTATGATGCGTTTGGTGACCCTACTCACCGAAAGGCGATGGAAATGTCTAGAGATAACGGACAAGCAGCCATTACAGGAAAAGTGGTGCTTGTTCAGGAGCAAGCTGATGAAAGTCAGCCAGGTTTTGTTATGTATTTTCCTGTCTACGGGAGCGATACGCTGCTTTTAACAACAGAAGACCGTCGTAGTGCTCTGAATGGCTTTGTTTTTAGTGCGTTTCGCATGAATAACCTGATGGATGGCATTGTTGGTTTAATTGCTCCATTTTTGGATGTTCGTATTTATGATAGTGATGTAGCGATAGAAGATAGCATTATGTATGCATCTAACCTCGGTAATCTTGATGATATTTATTCATTTGAGGATTCTCAGACCATTGAGCATGGTGGTAAAACCTGGCTTCTGATTACTCGCACAACCCCTGCTTTTGACTACTTAGCATCAGACCCTAGGCCCACTATTGTGCTGGCGTCGGGTATTACTGTTAGCCTTTTACTATTTTTTGTAGCCTTAATGCTGGTTCGTTCAAAATTAATCGCCTTGGCTAATGCGGGTAAATACAGAGCTATTACAGAAGATACAACGAATATAACGGTTGTTCTTGATGGCGATGGAATAGTGACTTATGCCAGTCCATCTTGTGAACCTATCTTGGGGTACAGCTCTGCAGGGCTTAAAAATATAACGCCCGAAATTATCGTTCACCCTGATGATTTGCCTGTTATTCAGTCATCCTATGAACGCGCGTTGAAAGAGCCGGGTATTTCTGTTTCAGTAACGCACGCTCGCATTAAGCATAAAGATGGACATTGGTTGAATATGGAAGGTGGTTTCACTGCGATGCAGGATGTACCAGGAGTAAACGGGGTTGTTGTTAACTTTCGTGATTTAACCGAGCTTAAAGTTGCACAAACAGAGCTTCATCGCCTTGCCTTTTATGACCAGTTAACAGGCTTGGCTAATCGTCAGCTTTTTAGAGATCGACTTGAGCATTCAGTTAAAAATTGTAAGAGAAGAGGGCAGCAAGCAGCCTTGTTGTTTCTTGACCTTGATGGCTTCAAACGCATTAATGATACCTTGGGGCATGATGCTGGCGATATGCTATTAAAACAGGTGGCTGAATGGCTGAGAGCCTGTGTAAGAGATGCTGACTCGGTTGCCCGTTTAGGCGGTGATGAATTCACAGTGCTTCTTTCAGAGGTGGCAGGGCCAGATGCTGCAGCACGGGTTGCCACTAATATACTCGAGGCTCTGAGTCGACGTATTCGTTTACGTGATCATGATGTTGGTGTGACAGTAAGCATTGGTATTGCCATGATACCCAGTGATAGTGATGATGCTTCATCATTAATGAAATTTGCAGATATGGCTATGTATCGGGCAAAAGAAGTGGGTAGAAATAACTATCAGTTTTTCCTCAATTCTATGAATATTCGCGCTGCCAGACGAATGCTCATGCAGGAGGAGTTAAGAAGTGCCATAGAGTATTCCCAGTTTGTGTTGCATTATCAGCCTAAGATCAACTTAGCTACCCAGAAAATAGTGGGTATAGAAGCGTTAGTTCGCTGGAATCATCCTGATCGTGGTTTGGTGGCTCCAGACCAGTTTATTCAATTAGCTGAGGATAGTGGCTTAATTCATAAGTTGGGCGAATGGGTTATCAGGCAGGCCTTTCTTCAGTCTGTTGCACTGGCGCAAGCGGGCTTTCCTGATTACATTATGTCTATCAATCTATCATCGAAACAAATCTCTGACCCTGGGTTCGAAGCTTTATTTACGCGTATAACTGAAGAAACGGGCGTAGATGTTTCAAAGATTGAATTAGAATTACCCGCCTGCATGCTTACTTTGGATATTCAGCCCATGACGGAATTGTTGAAGTCTTTAAAGCGTTTTGGGGTTACTATTTCTCTGGATGACTTTGGTACAGGTTATTGCTCTCTTGGTTGTTTAAGTCAGGTACCTGTAGATAACGTTAAAATCGATCGCTTATTTATTAAAGGAATCCCCTACGATAAAAAGAGTGGCGAAGTCACCAGTGCCGTGATTGCTCTGGCACATAAGCTTAATCTTGAGGTTATTGCCGAAGGTGTTGAGACACGAGAGCAACTTGAGTTCTTACAATATGCAAACTGTGAAATGGCTCAGGGTAACTTATTTAGCCATGCCTTAGATGAAGAGCAATTAGCTGGTTACTTATCAAATCTCGATTCTGGTCAGAAAGAACGCTTCATTTATGACAAAGAATAAATAGCTTTATGAGAAAGAATAAACAGTGTTCTTTCGTTGTTCTTGCAAATGAATTAAAATGCTCTGTTCTGAACAACAGAGCCCTGTTCGCAAGAATAGGATACTAGCCTTAAATTAGTGAATAACTCTATAGTGAAAAGTCTTAAAAATATCCGTAATTTCTCGATCATCGCCCATATTGACCATGGAAAATCCACACTTGCTGACCGCTTTATTCAAATGTGCGGTGGCCTGAGCGCCCGAGAAATGGAGGCTCAAGTACTGGACTCAATGGATATCGAGCGTGAGCGAGGCATTACGATAAAAGCCCAAAGCGTTACCTTAGACTATACCGCTAAAGATGGTGAAACGTATCAACTAAACTTTATCGATACACCCGGGCATGTGGATTTTTCATATGAAGTGTCCCGCTCACTCGCAGCTTGTGAAGGCGCGTTGTTAGTTGTAGATGCCGCCCAGGGAGTAGAGGCTCAGTCCGTAGCAAACTGCTATACCGCTATCGAACAAGGCCTGGAAGTTGTTCCTGTACTTAATAAAATGGATTTGCCCCAGGCTGAACCTGATCGTGTAAAGCAAGAAATTGAAGATATTATCGGAATTGATGCTCAAGATGCTGTGGCTTGTAGCGCGAAAAGCGGAATGGGTGTTGAAGACGTACTGGAAGATCTGATTGAGAAAATTCCTCCTCCAGAAGGTGATGTAGAGGGTGATTTTCAGGCACTGATTATCGATTCATGGTTTGATAATTATCTTGGTATTGTCTCGCTGGTGCGTGTTACTCAGGGCACTTTAAGGAAAGGTAATAAAATCCTGATTAAATCTACTGGTAAAACTGAGCAAGTAGATTCTGTAGGTGTATTTACCCCTAAGCGCCTTGAAACAGGTATTTTGCAAGCCGGAGAAGTGGGCTTTATTGTTGCGGGTATAAAAGATATTCATGGTGCGCCGGTAGGTGACACTATCACCATGGCTAAAACCCCTGATGTTCCTTCATTGCCTGGCTTTAAGAAAGTGCGGCCACAAGTGTTTGCTGCGCTGTTTCCTGTTAGCTCGGATGATTACGAAAATTTCCGGGATGCGCTTGAAAAGTTGACTTTGAATGATGCTTCTCTGGAATATCAGCCTGAAACATCTGATGCGCTTGGTTTTGGTTTCCGTTGTGGCTTTCTTGGTATGCTCCATATGGAGATTATTCAGGAAAGACTGGAGCGCGAGTATGACCTCGATCTTATCACTACCGCTCCGACAGTTATCTTTGAAATAGTAACCCGGACCGGGGAGGTACTCCAAGTTGATAACCCGTCAAAATTACCTGATATGGGCTCCATTGAAGAGATGAGAGAGCCTATCGTGGAAGCCAATATTCTGGTTCCACAGGAGTATTTAGGTAATGTAATCAGCCTCTGTGTTGAAAAACGTGGTGTGCAGAAAGATATGCAGTTTATTGGTGGTCAGGTATCACTAAAATATGATCTTCCAATGAACGAAGTGGTTTTGGATTTCTTTGACCGTATTAAGTCTGCGAGTCGCGGCTTTGCTTCCCTTGATTATCACTTTACTCGTTTCCAAGCAGCGAACCTGGCTCGCCTTGACGTGCTTATCAATGGCGACAAGGTTGATGCCCTAGCAATTATTGTTCATAAAGATAATTCGCACTCTCGTGGTCGCCTGTTAACTGAGAAAATGAAAGAACTTATTCCCCGTCAGATGTTTGATGTAGCAATACAGGCCGCTATCGGTGGGCAAATTGTTGCGCGTCAAACGGTTAAAGCGTTGCGTAAAAATGTAACCGCAAAGTGTTACGGTGGCGATATAAGCCGTAAGAAAAAGCTCCTTCAGAAGCAGAAGGAAGGTAAAAAGCGTATGAAGCAGGTGGGTAATGTTGAAATACCACAGGAAGCCTTCCTTGCCGTACTGAAAGTGGAATAACTTTCATCTCATGGATCCCCGCGTCCGCGAGGATGACGAGTTTATACTAAATTTCAGGAATTGTTATGGATTTTGATTTTCCACTGATATTGGTCATATTGACCTTTACCACGGGCATTATATGGGGCGCAGATCGACTGATCTGGTACCCAAGACGTCAAGAGAACGCTAAAAGTCAGCCTGCCTCTCAACAATCTGCTGCGTTTACTGAGGAGGAAGAAAGCGATGAGCCCTGGCTGGTTGAAATGTCCCGTTCGTTTTTCCCTGTGCTCGCCATCGTTCTTGTTTTGCGCTCGTTTTTGGTAGAACCTTTTCAGATTCCGTCAGGTTCAATGTTACCTACGCTGCTGGTAGGTGATTTTATTTTGGTAAACAAATTCAGTTACGGTATTCGCTTGCCTGTTGCTGGAACCAAAGTGATTGCATTGAATGACCCTGAACGTGGTGATGTGATGGTTTTCCGTTACCCTGTCGATAAGAAAACCAACTATATCAAACGAGTAGTCGGTCTTCCTGGAGATACTATTAGCTATCGTAACAAAATCCTCTATATTAATAATAAGCAAGTAGAAGAAAAGCATATTGCCAACTTGCCGCCTATGCAGTTATTTGAAGAGCAATTAGGTGAGGTTTCGCATCAGATTTATAAGGCCCCCAGAGCGCTTACTGGAAAAGAAGGCACATGGGTCGTCCCTGAAGGGCATTACTTTATGATGGGTGATAACCGTGATAATAGTAATGACAGCCGTTACTGGGGCTTAGTACCTGATGAAATGATTGTGGGGAAGGCCTTTGCTATCTGGATGCATTGGGAATCATTTACTTCCATACCTAGCTTTTCACGGGTTGGCTCGATTGACTAAAACCAATACATAAGAACGATAAAAAACACAAAAAAGGGTGAGTTATGAAAAATCAGAAAGGTGCTTCCGGTTTAACAATACTGGTTATTCTGCTTTTAGCCGCTTCAATATTGACTATTGTGATGAAAGTGGCACCGATGTTCTTCGATAATATGACGGTTGCCAAAGTGCTTGAAGATTTGGGCGCACAAAGTGATATTGCAGAACTATCAGACGATAGTATTGTCAGTGCTTTCAGTAAGCGATTAACCATTAATAACGTAAGAGATTTTGATATGAAAAAGCTTGTTATTGGTAGGGATGACGGCATGCTGACCATTGATATTAATTACGAAAAAAGAGATAACATTTTTAAAAATATAGATGTCATCGTTTCCTTTGAAAATCATTTTGAAAC
>ENA-OSET01001286-OSET01001286.1-sediment-metagenome-genome-assembly--contig:-NODE-1286-length-26173-cov-2.061734_pt1 | contig 26173 bp, 19 predicted proteins | sample MGYA00237882_ERZ534229 | MGnify/ENA primary metagenome ERZ534229 (study PRJEB26408, sample SAMN06266212) | sediment metagenome | isolation source: Hudson Canyon methane seep mesocosm | place... | reverse complement strand
TTCGGAATTCTTTTTCTTTGAGGAAAATTCCTTCAAAAAGAAATTCTTTTATATCTAAAACTGCAATAGATTTACTAGGAGCATAATTCGCTAAATCGATAGTGATTAAACTACTATTTGCCACTCTATTTACAATTTCCCTACTCATTACTCATTTTCTATAGCATTCCTAGTTCTAATTTAGCCTCTTCGCTCATCATGTCTTTATCCCAAGTTGGTTCCCAAGCTAATTCTACTTCAGCAGATTTTACGCTCCACATATCCTCTACTTTTTGTCTTATTTCTTCAGGCATACTTTCTGCAACTGGGCAAGAAGGAGATGTTAAAGTCATCACAATTTTAACATTAAAATCATCATCAACATTAATCTCATAGATTAATCCCATTTCGTAAACATCAACCGGAATTTCTGGATCGTAAACAGTTTTTAAAGTTTCGATAATTAAACCTTCAACGTCTTTTTTTGAGATTTCTTTTTTATGTTCTGCGTTTTCTTCCATCTTTTATGCTTTTGCTTGAAATGCAATTGAATACATTTTAATTTGTTTTACCATCGCCAATAAGCCATTACTTCTAGTTGGGGATAAATGTTCTTGTAGTCCGATTTGATCAATAAAGAACAATTCAGATTCAGCAATATCTTTTGGAGTATGATTAGAGAAAACTCTAATAACCATTCCTACAATTCCTTTTGTGATGATTGCATCGCTATCTGCACTAAAAATAAGGTTATTGCCTTTTAATTCTGCGTGTAACCAAACTCTAGATTGACAACCTTTAATTAAGTTTTCTTCAACTTTATATTTATCATCAATAATTGGCAAATCTTTACCTAATTCAATAATATGCTCGTATTTATCCATCCACTCATCAAATAGAGCAAACTCTTCAATTATTTCGTTTTGTGCTTCTTGAATTGTCATTATAAAAGCATTTTAATTGCTCTTTTTAGGGCAGTTATAAAAGTATCTATTTCTTCAAAAAACGGATATACGTCCTTCTCCCTATTTTCAAGATCTCTCTCAAAAGCAGCTTGTAACTCTTCTCCAAGATGTCTGCTTACTGCTTTCTCGGCATATTTCTGCATGCGACTATCGATAGTTGTGTGTACCTGAAGTCCATCTCTATATATATTATATGGGGAGCCGTCAGCCTGGCTGATTACATAACTCCCATCGGAGTTTTTTTCGGAGAAAACTCTCTTTAAATTCGATCGCAGCCTCTCTCGAAAATATGGAGCAGCACCTTCATCATGACTTACCTTCTGATAACTCAAAGTTATAGGTAATATCTTGAGAGAATCGGATTCAGACTCATCGAGATAGCCATATTTATCCATTTGGTTTATAACAACATTCCTACGGGTAGTAACTAGCTCTACCCTACGAAGAGGGTTAAAAAGAGCGCTATTCTTCAGCATGCCCACAAGCATTGCACACTCTTCAATATTCAAATCCTCAACCTCTTTATTAAAATAAACATTTGCGGCACTTCGAATACCGACTGCTTGGTTTAAGAAATCATAGCGATTTAAGTACATCGTCATAATCTCACCCTTTGTGTAGTGCTTCTCTAAGCGTGCTGCAATAATCCACTCTTTGGGTTTTTGAAGGAAAGCTCTCTCGAGAAAACTCGTTGACTCATACTGCTCAGTAAAAAGTAATTTAGCCAATTGTTGAGTTATTGTAGAGCCTCCTCCTCGCTTCCCTAAAAATGCTATTGCACGCCCTAATCCATAAAAATCTATACCGTCATGACTGTAGTATCTTACATCTTCTGTTGAGATTAATGCTTCAATAAGTTCGCTGGGGAGGTCCTCGTGTCTAGCATCAGATCTATTTTCATTGTAATAACTTCCAAGGACCTTGCCGTCCATGGTGTAAATCTTTGTTGCTAGGTCAGTCCTAGGGTTTGCAAGAGTTTCGGTATTTGGGAGGTCCCCCATTAAAGCAATAATTACTAATGTCCCTATGCCTAAAAGAGGACTTAATCCCACTAGAAAAAACAAAACTTTCCAAAGTGTTGTGCGTGGTTTTGATTGCTTAGTCATATGTATGCAAGATGCACAAAACAAGGGTAAACATATCACAATTTCACATCCTTTGTCAGCATCGTAACGTGGAAAGCTATCTTTGCCGCCATGATTGCACTGATTAAAGGACTACAACTACTCCTAAGCCTCTCTATACTAGTCGTTCTACACGAGCTAGGTCACTATCTAGCAGCTCGTTATTTCAAGACTCGGGTCGAAAAGTTTTATCTATTTATGAATCCTGGTTTCTCGCTATTTAAAAAGCAAATAGGCGAAACCGAATGGGGTATCGGTTGGCTTCCTCTGGGAGGGTACGTGAAAATAAGTGGTATGATTGACGAGAGTATGGATAAAGAACAGATGAAAAAACCTGCTCAACCGTGGGAATTTCGTTCAAAGCCAGCTTGGCAACGTCTTATCATAATGCTCGGTGGAATTATTATGAATTTAATCGTTGGATTCGTGATTTACAGTATGGTGCTCCTCGTTTGGGGTGAGACCGTGCTTCCTAATAAGTACTCTGTGAATGTTGACCCTAGACTTGAAACTTACGGGTTCCAAAACGGGGATCACATCATTTCATTCAATGACAATAAATTAGAAACCTTTCAAGACCTTAGACGTACTCCCTTTTTTGAGACAGTTACTGAGGCCACTGTTGTAAGAAATGGTAATGAGGTAGACCTTTCATTTGACACAGAGTTAGGCCAAATCCTTATCAATCAAGGAATCCGCCGCCCATTTTATCTTCAAGTTCCATCATTGGTTGATAGCGTTTTTCCAGATTCAAGAGCGTCCAATGCGGGACTGCTGTCTGGAGATATTATTACTGGTGTTGATGAAGTACGTACTGGTAAGCTGCTATTGACAATTAACGCTTTAGAAAGTAGGCCAAACTCCCCTATTCTTCTACATATAGACCGTGAAGGCCAAATCCTTACTCTTCCTGCAATGACTGACACGGCCGGACATATTGGGATGGTCTTAGCAGCCTCTGCTTCCTTCACTGATCTTTTCGTGCAAGAAGAAATCAAGTACTCTTTTGGAGAAGCTATAGTTAGCGGATTCTTCCTTGCTGGTTCGACTCTACAGGATTATGCCATTTCACTTCGCTTTCTCGCTTCAAAAGCTGGAGCTTCACAAGTCGGTTCTTTGGTTACATTTGGAAGCATCTTTGATGGAAAATGGGACTGGTTGATATTCTGGCGCAATACTGCTTTCTTGTCTCTGATTTTAGCCTTTATGAACCTTCTACCTATTCCAGCTCTCGACGGTGGACACGTAGTGTTTTTACTTTATGAAATGGTTGTCGGAAAGCCTGCGCCACAGAAAATTATGGAGGGAGCACAAGTGGTAGGCATTGTGCTCTTGCTTGGACTTATGGTCTTTGCATTAGGTAATGATTTCTGGCGACTCTTTACAGGGGGCTTTAATTAAAAATTTAGATACAGAAAGTTCTATCTTGGTGGCTATGCTCAACTCTGTATTTGAACTTTTCTCTTTAGAGGATATAGGCGCTTTTTCGTTAGTTGTTGGCGGCAGCATCATTATTATCCTTTCTTATTTCGCAAATCTTCTAGCAAATAGGACAAACATCCCATCTGTATTAGTCCTTATTGGGATGGGGATTCTTATTCGCCAGGGTCTATCAGCAATGGGTATGGACGAAATTCCATATGAGTCTCTGGCTTTAGAATTGCTAGGTACTATAGGCCTTATTTTCATCCTACTAGAGGCGGCTCTAGATTTAGAATTATCGAAGAAAAAACTTCCTCTAATTCTCAAAAGCGCCTGTCTTGCCCTTTTTACATTAGCAGCAAGTAGCCTAAGTATTGCCGCCTTGTTGTGCTATTCCCTTGGCTTAGAATGGTTCACAGCTGTAGTCTACGCCATACCTCTTTCTATTATGAGTAGCGCGATTATTATTCCTTCTGTTGGTGGACTCTCGTTAGAAAGAAAGGAGTTTATGGTCTACGAAAGCACATTTTCAGATATCTGGGGAATCATGGCCTTTTATCTCGTTTTAGGAAATCAGGACGCCGCGGGGGCAGGTGCTGTTCTTAAATCAATCGGAATAAATCTAGGAGCATCTCTGATAATATCTATTGCGGTTAGCTATCTCTTGGTATACATCCTACAAAAAATAACTAGTCCTGTAAAACTATTCCTTTCTATTGCTGTGCTAATATTGATTTATTCAATTCAAAAAATGCTGCACTTAAGTCCTTTAATCCTAATTCTTATTTTCGGGCTCATGTTGAATAATCATAAGATTTTCTTCGCTAATATTTTAAAGAATAAAGAGGGGAAGAGTTGGCTTGGAGGACTCCTCGATGAAGAGAAAATGGCTGGTTTGCGTCATGACTTTCACATTCTCACATTAGAGAGTGCTTTTGTAATAAGAACCTTTTTCTTCGTCCTTTTTGGTGCAACAGTCGTTCTAGCTACACTTACAAACATTGAAGTTTTATTCTACGGACTTGCTATCTCAGTTATTCTCTATGTTCTGCGTTTTGTTTTTCTGCGGCTCTTCAGACCTGAAGACCCCATGTCTTTACTATATCTAGCTCCACGAGGGCTCATCACGATTCTTCTGTTTTTCCAAATTGGATCTAATTATCCTGAACTTGTTGACACATCTTTCAATGGAGGAATTTTACTTGTCGTAATTCTTGTAACATGTCTTGTGATGACTGCCTCATTAATTCAAAAAGGAGCAGGTATCGAAGCCATTGAAGTGCACAAAGGGCAGCCACTTCTTTTCGAGGCTAAACCCGAGAATAGCAATCTCCCGGAAGACGTTCCACCATCTGAAGAGTCTCCAAAATAAAGAGCCTCGTCCTTATCGTTTTAATGTCTGTTTTCAGTCGAGTACTTAATTCAAACGCAGAAATAGTTCTAACACTCACTTCTTTATATACCGACACACATGGGGTTGGAATAAGAGAAAGAGCTGACTCCAGATTTGCTTTTGCGACCTTTTTTGCGACATTACTTTCAAGTTTAGTTCTTTTCATAACTGGTACGTCTTTATATAATTTTTTCATCCATTGCGACATCGTTTTAATTGCAAACCCTTTGTTTTCTGCTATAACCAATCTATTTCCATCCCATCGTTTCATATATGCATTAGGCGGCTGAAATGCATAAGTTGCTCTTCCATATTCTAAAGCAAGTTTAAGAGAAATCATAGACCCTCCTGATTCTGGACTTTCAGCCAATACTGTCCCTGAGCAAAGTCCCACTAATATTCTATTCCTAGCTGCAAACATCCATTTCAGAACTTTAGTCCCAGGAGGATGTTCTGAAATCCATGCCCCCCCTTTCTCTATTATTTCCTGTGCCAAACGGATATTGCTTTTTGGGTGAACCCTTTCTAATCCGTGAGCAAGGACGGCAACTGACTTAAGTCCATATAAAACAGCAGCTTTATGAGCGGCGGTATCTATCCCAAGCGCCATCCCACTTACTAATGGGAATCCGTTCTTTGCCAATTGATCTACAGCCATTTCTGCAAATCTCTTTCCTTCTTCGCTACATTTCCTTGTCCCCACAACTGCGATAGCCTTATCAATCTCTTGAGGAATTTTCCCTTTCACGTAAATCACTCCCGGTGCATCACAAATATTCCGGAGATTAAACGGATACTCCTTGCAGTGGTATGAAACGACTCTAGCGCCTAATGCTGTTACTTGTCTATTTATCTCTTCGGCCTTCTGCGATAATTCGGCCCTAATACTGCGAGGGAATGATTCAAAAGCTCTGAGAGGAGATCCGTGAATTTTTAATAGATTCATAAGTCCCTTTGGCCCTAAATTTTCAACCAATGTTAATGCTAGTAGATTGTGTACATGGGGTTTCATGAGGTAAAACTCCATTATTCAAGCACCTTTTAATCAAACAATTTCACATGCGTGGTATAAGAATTCATCAACGTTTGTAGGAATTCGACCCGAATGTATTTACTTCGAGATATATTTCTTCACTTGGTGATCATCCTTACTGGCTAATTTTTTCTGTCAGAAACCGCTACATTTTATTTTTTATATTGGACAACTTGCTGAAGGCGACATCTCTTTATTGTCGTCACATTTATTAAACTCTTTAACAATGGAAACAAAAGAACAACAAGTAGCAGTCAAAAACTTCATAAATGGGAAGTTTGAACGAAGTGGACAAGAGTCACTAAATGTAGAAAGTCCAACTGATGGTTCAATTATTACTACTATTCCACTCTCAACATCCAACGATGTAGATAAAGCAGTAAAGGCAGCTTCTGAAGCATATAAAAATTGGTCTACAATTACGCTAAAGGAACGTACTCATATTTTCTTTCGCTACCGATCACTGTTGGAGGAAAATATCCACGAGCTTACCGAATTAATCGTGCTTGAAAATGGCAAAAGTTATAGTGAAGCTAAAGCCGAAGTAGAGAAAAGCATGGAATTGTGTGAATTTGCTGTTTCTCTTCCTCAAATAATTAGCAATGAGGTTCAAGAGGTTAGCAAAGGTGTTGAATGTCGAACTGAGCGAAGACCTATTGGAGTGGTCGCTTGCATTACTCCATTTAATTTCCCAAATATGGTTCCACACTGGACAGTTCCGAATGCCTTAATACTTGGAAATACAATGATCATGAAACCATCTGAACTCGTTCCGTTGAGTGTTGTTCGCATAGCAGAATTACTCAAAGAAGCTGGACTTCCAGACGGAGTATTTAACGTTGTAAATGGAGGAAAAGAAGTCGTTGAAGCATTATGTGATCACCCTGGGATTGAAGCACTATCTTTTGTAGGATCTACCACTGTTGCAAAGATTGTATACAAGCGTTCGACTTCGAGTTTAAAAAGATGCGTAGCACTTGGCGGAGCCAAAAATCACCTCATCGTATTACCAGATGCTCACATAGAAATGACTGCTTCAAATGTTGTGGCTTCAATGGCTGGATGTGCTGGTCAGCGTTGTATGGCTGCTTCTGTAATGGTGGGAGTTGACAACGTTCAACACATCATCGATAAAATGGTGGAAGAAGCAAAAGCAATTGTGCCTGGTGAAAATCTTGGTTCGGTTATCAGTGCTGCTGCAAAAGAACGAATTGAAGGATATATTACTGCGGCAGAACAAGCTGGGGCAACAATTCTTGTCGATGGAAGGGGCGCAACTGTACCTGGAAAAGAAGATGGATATTATGTTGGACCAACTATCATTGATCATGTTACACCAGATATGAGCGTTGCATCTGAAGAAATTTTTGGGCCAGTGATTTCTATTATTCGTGCGAAGGATTTAGATGCAGCAATCGATATCGAAAACAGTTCTAACTATGGAAATGCAGCAGCTGTATTTACTCAAAGTGGTGGTCTCGCCAAACAAGTTATGGAACGCGCTAGTGCTGGGATGATTGGTGTAAACATAGGAGTTCCTGTTCCAAGAGAACCCTTTTCATTTGGAGGATGGAATGAATCTAAGTTTGGCGTTAGCGATATTACAGGACGAAGCTCTATTGAATTTTGGACTCAAAACAAAAAAACGACAATTAAATGGAACGCAGAATCGAAAACAAATTGGATGAGTTAATCCATTCACTAAACAGATAATGCATACGAATACTATGAGAGATTTAAGCTCAACATCAAATCAAGTAATTCAAAACAACCTGGATTACACGCTGTTTTCATGGTCAAAACAAGCCGGACTCAATCCCATTCATGCAGAGCGAGCAGAAGGTGTGTACGTATACCCTGAGGATGGTAAACGCATACTTGATTTTTCATCTCAATTGATGAATGTGAATATCGGTCATGGAAATCAACGGATTACCAAGGCTGTTTCTACTCAAATGGAGAAGTTATCATTCGTATATCCTGGAATGGCAACCGATGTGCGTGGGGAACTCGGCAAAAAACTTGCTGAGATAACACCCGGAAACCTGACCAAGGCTTTATTTACAATCTCTGGTGCGGAAGGAGTTGAGAATGCAATTAAGTTGGCTAGAATGTATACAGGTCGACACAAGATAATCTCGCATTACAGAGCTTATCACGGTGCAACCTATGGTGCATCATCTGTGGGTGGCGATCCCCGAAAATTCGCAATAGACGCCCAAGCTGCGCCAAACTTTGTCCATGTTGAAAACCCCTATGCATATCGTTGTCCATGGGGAACAGATTCTGTAGAAAAATGTGGCGAAATGGCACTTTCTCATCTCGAGCGTGTAATCAAATTTGAAAACCCAAACAGCGTTGCTGCAATACTGTTTGAAGGAGAGTCTGGATCATCCGGTTGCATTAAGTACCCCCCGAACTATTGGAAAAAGCTACGTGTTTTAGCTGATAAATATGGCATCCTCCTTATCGACGATGAAGTCATGAGTGGTTTTGGAAGAACAGGGAAAATGTTTGGAATTGATCACCATAATACGACACCTGACATCATGGTGTTGGCAAAAGGAATCACTTCTGCATATATTCCGCTCGGAGCAATGATGGTAAGCGATAAAATCGCTAGTCATTTCGATGACATTCCTCTACTGCTTGGACTTACATGCGCTGGTCATGCTGTAGCATGTGCCGCTGCGTTAGAAAATATCAAAGTGATTGAAGAGGGAAATCTAGTCGAAAATGCCGAAAAAATGGGAGCGTACTTGGAACAGGAAGTAGCGAAATTGATGGAGAAACATCCTTCGATTGGTGATTTCAGGAATACCGGACTTCTTGGCTGTATTGAATTGGTGAAAGATCGAAAAACAAAAGAGCCTTTAACCCCGTGGAATGCTACTGCTGATAAAATGGAACCAACATTGCGCATGGCAGCCAAAATGAAAGAACTTGGCATGTTCACCTTTGTTCGTTGGAATTGGATTTTTATCGCTCCACCATTGATCATAACAACAGAACAAATTGATGAAGGACTTAAAATTATCTCTCAAGTAATTGACATTGCGGATGAATACTACACAGGATAATGAACGAAGACGAGATTGTTGAACTTACCGAAAACATGTCGGGGTCCTCTCTTTATAGTGAGGACCTTGCTCCGGTACCAAAAAACAAACGTACTTGGACTAAATGGAGCCTGGCTGCGCTATGGGTAGGTATGGCGGTCTGTATTCCTACCTATCTGCTTGCTTCGTATATGATGAAGGACGGAATGGGTTGGCTTGAATCATTAATCATCATTGGTGTAGCCAACCTAATAATTACTGTTCCAATGGTTCTTAACGGTCATGCAGGTGTGAAATATGGGGTTCCTTTTCCTGTGATAGGGCGTTCTTCATTTGGAACAAAAGGCGTTCATCTTGCATCAGTAACACGTGGAATCGTCGCGTGTGGTTGGTTTGGAATTCAAACATGGATAGGCGGAATGGCCATCTATGAAATCATTTACGCATTTAGTAATGGTTCTACACCAACTGATCTGAACTGGCTGATGTTTGTGTGTTTTGGCTTATTCTGGTTGATGAATATGTTCTTTATTTGGAAGGGTACTGACAGCATTAAATGGCTTGAAGAGTATTCTGCACCCATCCTAATTTTCATGGGTGTTGCATTGATTGGGTGGGGAGCATACAACACAGGGGGGTTCAGCACAGTACTCGAACAAAGTACTCAATTGCAAAAAAAGACTCTCGAAGTAAATGATCAAGGTGATTCATACAGCATTCACATTAACGCAATAACTGATAAAGATGGCAAAGTCAAAGCCACGCATTACGCAATTAAATCAATCAATGAGGATGGTGATAAATTCCATTCTGAATTCGATCTGCCCAAAGATGGAAACTTCTCAATTGCCAAATCAAAAGCACTTGAAGGTGCAATCAGCGTACAACTACTGAATAAATCAGGTAAGGTGCAGCAATCCTCGAGTTGGACGACTATTGATTTCAACGCTGAACCTATCGTACAAGGAAACAAACTTTGGCAATACATCAAATGGTTAACAGTAATGTTAGGCTTCTGGGCAACAATGTCTTTAAGTATCTCTGATATTACACGTTATTCTTCTACTCAAAAAGCACAAATGCAAGGCCAATTTATTGGTTTACCTGGAACAATGATGCTCTATTCATTCGTGGCAATCTTCGTAACCTGTGCCTCAGTTTTAATCTTTAGTGATGTTCTTATTGCTGCTGATGCCCCTTGGGATCCAACCGCACTATTGGGTAAGTTTGAGAATCCTTGGGTTGTAATCATTGCACAAGTATTTATGATAATAGCAACATTGAGCACCAACATTGCAGCAAATGTCATCGCGCCATCCAATGCCTTTTCTAATCTTTTTCCTAAGAAAATTAGTTTCAAAATGGGCGGCACAATCACCGGAATTGTGGGTATCATAATCTGTCCATGGTGGTTGATGAGTGGTATTGCTGGAATTTTAATCGTAGTAAGCGGATTTCTTGGGCCAGTTCTAGGCATTATGCTTTGTGATTATTTCCTCATTAGAAGAAAACGAATCAAACTTGCTGAATTATATAAACAAGAGGGTGAATATCAGTACTCAAATGGATTTAATATGAACGCCATGATGAGTCTACTGTTTGGAATTGGTGCAGCTTTGATATGGTACCTTGTTCCAGGGCTCGCTTTTCTTTCAGATTTAGCTTGGTTCACAGGTTTTTTCTTCTCATTCCTCGTATATTATATTCTCATGTATAAGTACATCGAGCCTATAACACTATCAAAACACTAAATTATGTCTGTACTAATCAAACATGGTAGGGTTGTTACTGCTTCTGAAGATTACATCGCGGATGTATACATCGAAGGAGAAAAAATCGTCGCAATTGGCAAGGATTTGTCTTACGCTTCTGATAAAGTAATCGATGCAACGGGTAAACTAGTTTTGCCCGGTGGAATAGATCCCCACGTACACCTAGATATGCCATTTATGGGCACATATTCAAGTGATGATTATGAAACAGGCACACGGGCAGCATTGCATGGAGGAACAACGTCCGTAATTGAATTTATTCTTCAGACACAAGGAGATACATTACACAATGCTTTGAAAGAATGGCAAGATAAATCACTACACAAAGCGGTTAGCGATTTCTCCTATCACATGGCTGTCACTGATTTTAATGATGACATTGCAAAGGAGGTTGTACAAATGATTGAGGAAGAAGGAATCACCTCGTTCAAAACATTTATGGCCTACAAAGGTGCTCTTATGATCGACGATGGTCAGATGGTGCAATTGATGAAAGTCGTAAAGAAACATGGTGGTTTAGTGACGGTTCATGCTACAAATGGTGACATGATTGATGCGTTGGTACAAAAAAACCTTGATGAAGGAAACACAAAGCCTATCTACCATTACTTGTCTCAACCAGAGGTAACTGAAGCCGAAGCTTCTGCCCGATTTACAGATATGCTCCACTATACAGGGTGTCCGGGTTATATTGTACATATGACATGTGAAGGAGCGCTAAATGCAGTTCGAAAAGCAACGTTGCGAAACCAAAAAGTATTCGTTGAAACCTGTACACAATACCTGATGATAGATGCTTCCCTTTACGAACGTGAGGATGGTGCGAAATGGGTAATGAGCCCGCCACTTCGAGAGAAAAAGGATCAAGATGTTCTCTGGGCAGGAATAAATCAGGGTCTAGTACAAGTAGTCGGCACAGACCACTGTCCATTTACATTAGAACAAAAAGCGATGGGCGATAACAACTTCGCAAAGATTCCAAACGGTCATCCAGCAATTGAGCATCGATTGGAGTTTATGTATTCAGAAGGTGTTAGACAAGGTAAAATATCACTTAATAAATTTGTAGAGGTTACATCAACGAATGCATCCAAGATTTTCGGAATGTATCCAAGAAAAGGAACGATAGCAATAGGATCAGATGCCGATTTAGTCATTTTCGATCCTAAAAAAGAACATACTATCTCCGTTGAAACACATCACATGAATTGTGATTATTCTGCTTACGAAGGATGGAAAGTAACTGGGAAAACTGAAATTGTGTTGCTACGAGGAAAGGTCGCAATAGAAAATGAGACCTGCATGCTAAAACCTGGAGACGGAAAATTTATATCACGAGAAAAATCATCTCTCATAATCTAGAAAGCAGTTTTAATAATCAAAAAACTTACTGAAAAATGCCCAGAATAGTAAAATCAGGATTAATACAACTTAGCATCCCTATGACAGAGGGTGAAGGCACGATACAAGAAATCTGCAATGCTATGTATGATAAACACATCCCATACATTGAAGAAGCTGGAAAACAAGGTGTCCAAATCCTTTGTTTGCAAGAAATGTTCAATGCGCCCTACTTCTGTCCAGGGCAAGACAGTAAATGGTACGCTTCTGCAGAAGCAATACCAGGTCCAACTACAGAAAAACTGCAAGTAATTGCAAAGAAATACGACATGGTTATCATTGCTTCGTTATACGAACGCGAACAAGCTGGTGTGCTTTATAATACCGCCGCTGTTATTGATGCTGACGGAACATACTTAGGAAAGTATAGAAAGAACCACATTCCGCATACAAATGGATTTTGGGAAAAGTACTTTTTCAAGCCAGGAAACTTGGGGTATCCCATTTTTGATACAAAATATGCAAAAATAGGAGTCTACATATGCTATGATCGTCACTTCCCTGACGGGGCAAGAGCGCTAGGGTTGAATGGAGCAGAGATTGTTTACAACCCTTCGGCAACAGTTGCTGGTTTGAGTGAATACCTGTGGAAATTAGAACAACCTGCACACGCTGCCGCCAATGGATATTTCATGGGGTGTATTAATCGTGTAGGAGAAGAAAAACCATGGGATCTAGGTAAGTTTTACGGACAATCCTACTTTGTAGATCCACGTGGACAAATTTTTGCAGAAGCATCTCGTGATGACGACGAATTACTAGTGGCTGAATTCGACCTTGATCTCATAGAAGAAGTTCGGTCGACTTGGCAATTCTATAGAGATCGTAGGCCGGAAACATATGGTGCTCTAACAAAACTCTAATACTAACGTAATGGCAGAATACAAACGCCCAAAAAACGAACAGGAATTCAAGGAAAATTTTAAGCAAAAAAAATCCTTGATGAATGATACACAGGCGTATATAGAAAGTTCTCGGTGCTTGTTTTGTTATGATGCACCTTGTGTTAATGCCTGTCCAACTGGAATTGACATCCCCCTCTTTATTAAACAAATTCAAACTGGTAATACAAAAGGTGCAGCTAAAACAATTTATGATTCCAATTGGATGGGAAATGCCTGTGGAACAGTTTGTCCAACAGAAGTTTTGTGTGAGGGTTCGTGTGTATACAACAACCAAAATGTAGAGCCTCTACACATTGGAAGGCTTCAGAATTACGCAACAATGTCTGTTATTAAATCAGGCAAAAAGCTCTATTCGCCAGGGGAGGAAAACGATAAAAAAGTGGCCATTATAGGGGCCGGACCTGCTGGAATTGCATGTGCTTGTGAATTGAGAACATTTGGCTACTCAGTAGATATTTATGAAGCAAAAGCGAAGCCATCAGGTTTAACTGTACACGGCGTAGCACCTTACAAAATTTCCAATGAAGAGGTCATGGCGGAAATGGATTATTTACAAAATCAACTCGGATACAACATCATATACAATCAAGCGATTACCTCAAAAGAGCAAATCGCCGACCTTGAAGCAAACTACAGTGCAATCTTTATTGGTGTGGGGCTCGGTGCCACGGCACAACTAACTATGACGGGTGAAAACCTTAAAGGGGTACATGGAGCTGTTGAGTTCATTGAAGAACTTCGTATGGCTCATTCGGATATTAAAATCGCAAAGAAAGTCGTTGTGATTGGTGGCGGAAATACTGCCATGGATGCCGCTTCTGGTTCCGCTAGGCTAGGTGCAGATGAAGTTATTTTAGCTTATAGAGGGGAAAAAGATGATATGGGAGCATATGGATTCGAATACGATTTCGCAATTAGCGCAGGTGTCCATGGATTGTTTAATGCATCACCGATTGAAATTCTTGGCAAGAACAAAGTAGAAGGCGTGCGGTTTATTAAGACAGAATTAGCCAACGGTAAATTAACTATGATTACAGGGTCTGAATTTACTATTGAATGTGATATGGTGATCAAAGCTACAGGTCAAGCCAAACAAGGTTCTCTTTTATGTCAGATTGATGGATTAGAGTTAGATAATCTTACGCGGATTACAGTAAATCCCGATACGAATCAAACCACAAACCCTATGTACTTCGCTGGCGGAGATGCAATTAATGGTGGTGCTGAAGTAGTCAATGGTGCATATGACGGTAAACTCGCTGCCAACGGAATCCATGAATGGTTAACTCAGCACTAAAGACATGAACACTAAAAAGAAAATTGATCTATCTGTGAATTTTGCAGGAATAAAGGCTCCAAACCCTTTTTGGCTTGCTTCTGCTCCTCCTACAAACACAGGGTATCAAATAATGAAAGCTTTCGAAGCTGGTTGGGGTGGAGCTGTCTGGAAAACATTGGGAGTGCCCACTATTAACGTTTCAAGTCGCTATGGTTCTACGAACTATCGTGACACTCGAATGGTCGGGTTCAGTAACATTGAACTCATCACTGATCGCCCATTAGAGGACAACCTAAGAGAAATGACTGAAGTGAAGAAGCACTTTCCAAATCATGCAGTCATTGCATCACTTATGGTCGATACGCGTCAGGAATGGGAGGACATAATCAAACAAGTAGAAGACGCTGGGGCTGATGGCATTGAACTCAATTTTGGATGTCCACACGGGATGTGTGAACGTGGAATGGGCTCAGCTGTTGGACAAGAACCTGAGGTTTTAAAGACTATCGTTGAGTGGGTGATGGAAGCTTCGCATATTCCAGTAATCACCAAATTATCCCCAAACATTTCACACATTACTGATCCTGGTTTGGCTGCCGTACAGGGTAAAACAGATGCAATTTCTCTAATCAATACCATAAAGAGTATAGTTGGCATTGACCTTGACAGCTACGCTCCGTATCCTGTTGTAGATGGAAAAGGAACAAATGGTGGTTACTGTGGTCCCGCGGTAAAACCGATTGCCTTGAACATGTTGAAAGACCTGATGAAGCATCCCGAAATAAAGAATACTCCGATAAGTGGGATTGGTGGAATTGAAAACTGGCGTGATGTTGTCGAATTTATTCTCCTTGGCGCAACATCCGTTCAAGTATGTACTGCCGTAATGCATTATGGATTCGGAATTGTAAGAGAGTTGGAAAGTGGATTGGTGAACTTTATGGAAGACAAAGGCTATACTACTATATACGATTTTGCAGGGAAGGCCCTTCCAAACGTCAAAGAATGGAAGCATTTGAATCTGAAAAGTCAGGTAAAAGCAAAAATCAACGAAGACAAATGTATCGGGTGCGAATTGTGCTATATTGCTTGTGATGATGGTGCTCACCAAGCAATAGCGTTGACAGCAGAGGGTGGTCGAATTCCAACAATCATTGAAGATAATTGCGTTGGATGTAATTTATGTGCACTCGTTTGTCCCGTAGAAGAGTGCATCACGATGGAGTCCTTTGGTGATGGAAAAGAACATGAAACTTGGAATGAATTAACCGAGTCCGATCGTATTCCAAATACATGGAACGATGACCGTGCCGGTGGTAAAGGGCACTGGGTGCCTGAACCGATAGATGCATTGAAAGCCAAACGCAAAGATAAGTCTGGTTGGAAAAAATAGAAGTAATGGATGAATTCATGCGTATCGCTATAGATGAGGCGAAAAAAGGAAGTTCAGAAGGTGGAATCCCTATAGGATCAGCATTAGTAAAAAATGGAAAACTCATTGCGCGTGGAAGAAACAAACGCGTTCAAGAGCAAAACCCTATTCTTCATGGAGAAATGGATTGCATGAATAACGCTGGGCGAATTGGTTCATACAAAGACACTGTAATGTATTCTACACTGATGCCTTGCTATATGTGCGCTGGAACCATAGTACAATTTAAAATACCTAAAGTAATTGTTGGAGAATCACAAACGTTCCCTGGTGCTCGAGAATTCATGGAAAATCACGGCGTTGAAGTGATTGATTTGAATAACATCGAGTGCATTGAAATGATGGAAAAATTTATCAAGGAAAAACCCGAGCTCTGGAATGAAGATATTGGTGAGTAAAACGTAATAACCCCTGTTTCCTTAGGAAAGGATGCAAAAACTCCATTATTAAATCACCCCTTAATCAAACAATTTTACAAGCGGGGTATAAGAATTTATCAACGATTGTAGGAAATCCCCCTGAATGTATTTACTTCGGGAAATGCAAAGGAGATTTTTATTTATCTGTTTGGCCTTAATCGCAATAACAAAAGGGGGGAAAGCCCAAACAGTTTCTGGCCTCATATCGAACACCGAAGGAGAGCCAATTATAGGATCATATGTAACCGATGGAAATAATACCGTAGCTAGCGGGTTTGACGGGAAGTACTCCTTGGAGCTCACGCCTGGAACTCATACAATTTCATGCTCTTTTATAGGTATGGCTACAGAAAGCAAGAGTGTTGTTCTAAATGAAGGTCAGAATATCGTTTGGAATGTCGTCTTAAAAACCGAGGCTAGAGTTTTAGATATGGCTGTTGTTTCTGCAGGGCGATTCGAACAAAGTATTGCCGAAGTGACTGTTTCCCTTGAGATTTTAAGGCCTGCTTTAGTCGAAAATAAAGCTACGACCTCTTTGGAGTCCGCTATAGAGCAGACACCTGGAGTAAGTATGGTGGATGGAGAGCCACAAATTCGATCCGGGAGTGGATTCAGCTACGGAGCGGGATCGAGAGTAATGATTATGGTTGACGATTTACCTGTCTTGAGTGGTGATGCGGGTCGTCCCACTTGGGGATTTCTGCCACTTGAAAACCTCGAACAAATCGAGATTATTAAAGGTGCTAGTTCTGTTTTATACGGAAGTGCTGCTTTAAGTGGGGTAATAAATATTAGAACCCGATATCCAGACGCAAGACCTTTAACACGGTTTACCGTTCAGCAGGGCGTCTATTCTAACCCTAGGTCTGAGCCCTCTGTTTATTGGGATATGCCGCTACAACAGACAAACATCCGCTTCCTTCATAGTAGGCAGTTAGGAAATTGGGATATTGTAATTGGAGGAAATCTATTAGGAGACGATGGATACAAAGGACCTACTATTGAGCTGGACTCTTTAGACTCTCCTATAGATACAAATATTGCTGGTTACAACCCTTTATCCGTAGACAGGTATGGGGCGAACACTCAAGCGCGATTTAATATTAATTTACGCAGGCGAGATAGTTCCATTCCAGGCCTAACATACGGGGTTAGCACAAACTGGCAAAAGGGCGAATCTTTAAATACTTTGATTTGGGGACATTCAGCTACTGGACTTTACAGCAGTTCTGCTGGAGCGGCCACTAGAACGAAGCAGCTAGTAGGTACAGTAGACCCCTTTATTGAATATTTGAGCCCATCTGGAGTGAGGGTAAGTTTCCGCAACCGTTGGCAACACCTTGTCAACGATAACGATAATAGTCAAGGAAATAATAGCGACGTGTTTTACTCAGAGCTGCAAACCCAAATGCTCGGCGCTTGGGGTATGGAAAAAATGGCCGTTACAGGTGGACTTGTGCATCAATACACTATAGGAGAGGCGCAGCTTTTTAATGGCGGAAGTGGTGACGGAATAAATATCGCTCGAAATATCGCAGGATATCTTCAACTCGACCAGCCCATAGGCGATCTTATCAATTTGTCAGCCGGAATGAGATACGAGCATTTTTCGATAAATGGAGAATCAGAAGGCAAACCTGTATTTCGTGCGGGCGCTAACTATCAAGCTGCCGAAGAAACATACGTTCGAGGTAGTTTTGGACAAGGATATCGGTTTCCAACTATTGCTGAAAAATTCATCCGAACAGGATTAGGCGATTTACAAGTTTATCCTAATGAAAGCCTAAAACCTGAATCATCTACTAGCATTGAATTAGGTGTTAAGCAAGGGGTGAAAATCGGAGGATTTTTGGGTTATTTAGACCTCGCCGTTTTCCAGCAGCGGTACACCGATTTTATTGAGTTTTCTTTTGGAACTTGGGCGGAGAGTCAAGGGTTTGAAAACTTATTTGGGCTAGGATTTAGAAGTTTAAATACTGGAGAAAGTCAGGTACGAGGAGCTGAGATTTCATTGATGGGGCAAGCCAAATGGGGTTCTGACAATCAGCATTCTTTAGATCTACTAACTGGCTATACCTACACAAATCCTATAAGTCTAACTCCATATTTGAATTACGACCCCGATAGCACAAACGTGTCAACAACCTATATTGGAACTAGTTACGACACCACAGGACACATCCTAAAGTACCGCTCACCTCATCTTGTCCGTTTCGATGCCCAATGGACTCACCCAAAAGGCTTTGTCGGAATAAGCGCTAGATACCAAAGCGTATTACAGAACTTTGACAAAGCGTTTGTCACTTTCGAGGATCTTGAATTTGTTGACTGGGGGCTAAATGATTGGCTTGATAGTCATCCTACTTTACCTTGGATAATTGATCTTAGAGTAGGCTTAAACATCAATGAAAATTCACGGTTTTCTGTTGTCGTAAGTAATCTTTTGAACGAAGAATATAGTATCCGACCTTTGGCAATTGAATCCCCTAGATTAGTTAACGTGGTATATACATACGAAGTCGAATAAATTTCACGACTATGCACATTGTAGCAATAATTCCCGCTCGATACGGCTCAACTCGCTTCCCTGGCAAACCACTTGCCCTTGTGGGTGGAGTTACCATGATTGAACGTGTTGTCAGAAGAGTACAGGGATCCGAAGCCGTTGACAGAGTTGTCGTTGCTACAGACGATAAAAGGATTGAAGACGCTGTTAAAAGTTTCGGGGGAGAGGTTGTAATGACTCCTGTCGATTGTCCAAACGGGACCATTAGATGTCATGCCGCTATTTCCCATCTTGACCCAAAGCCCGATGCAATCATAAACGTTCAAGGTGATGAGCCTTTTGTCCATCCTGAACAGCTCAAAGAACTTGTACACCTAATCCGAAAGCCCGGGGCATCCATAGCCACGCTTGCTATACCAATGAAGCCATCTGATCCAGGTCGAGAGGACACAAATCGAGTGAAAGTGGTTAGGAATCTAAACGGAAGAGCTTTGTATTTCAGCCGTAGTCCTATTCCACACTCCGAAGGTCCTTGGCTACAACATGTCGGGCTATATGCTTTTACCACAAGTGCGCTTGAGGCCATTATCGAGCTTCACCCTACGAAATTAGAAGAGAGAGAAAACCTTGAGCAACTTCGGTGGTTATCTCATGGCTGGAGGATCGATGTAGGCACCACAAATCATCGCACTCCCTCAGTTGACACGCCCGATGATTTAAAAAAAATAGAGTCTCTTTTGGGTAATGGTTGGTCAGTGGACTGATAGTATCTTAGCCAAATGTTAACTCGAATATCTATTGTCTCTGCATTGGCGCTTCTATCGTGCTCTAATCCAGCTGGCAATCAAAACAACTCTATGGCTGACTCTTCAAAAGATTTCATTACTAGCGAACAGCAACTTACAGAACAGGATGTTATTGCCCCCGATGCTAAGGTTGTCCCTCACATAACGGAAATTCATGATTTGAAACTGAACGATGATTATTTCTGGATGCGTTTGAGTGATGAACAGAAGGAAGCAAAGACTCCTGATGACCAAACCCAAGACGTGCTAGACTACCTCATAGCTGAAAATGACTACAAAGAAGCCGCGCTTGCACCCACGAAAGACTTCCAGAAAGAACTCTTCGATGAAATAGTAGGCCGTATTGTTAAAGACGACGAAAGTGTTCCCGTTTTTTATCGTGGATACTGGTATTACTCTCGTTACGAAGAGGGTAAAGAATACGCTTACAATTGCCGCAAGAAAGAAACAATGGATAGCGCTGAAGAGATTCTTCTAGACGGTCCTAAGTTGGCTGAAGGCCATAGTTATTTTGCAATAGGAGGCTCGAGTGTAAGCCCCAACAATAACATTATAGTTTACGGAATAGATACTGTAAGCCGTAGGCAATACACTTTGCGTTTTAAAGATCTTACAACGGGAATTGTTTTCGAAGATGAAATCCCAGAGACGACTGGAGGGGCGGTTTGGTCTAACGACAACAAAACCATTTTCTACACAAAGAAAGATCCAACAACGCTACGTAGCTACCGCATCCTTAAGCACACCTTAGGGGCCGATTCTAGTGAAGACGTGGTGGTATATGAAGAGACTGACGACACATTCAGTGTAGGCGTCGGGAAATCTAAAAGCGAGCGCTTTATCATGATAGGCTCACATTCAACTCTAAGCAGTGAAACTCGTTTTATAGACGCCGATAAGCCCGACTCTGAGTGGACTGTTGTCCAGCCACGCCAAGACGATCATGAATACCATGTAAGTCATTACGGAGACAATTTTTACATCCAAACTAACGCGGACGCGAAGAATTTTAAGCTCGTAAAGACCTCTATAGAATCTCCTTCTCGTGAAAATTGGGTAGATGTTATCCCTCATAGAGCTGATGTGCTTTTTGAAGGAACTGAGATTTTTGAAGATTTCCTAGTTATTGCAGAGAGGAAGGAAGGTCTTACAAATATTAGAGTAAAAAGTTGGGATGGATCCGAAGACTACTATCTAGAATTCAACGACCCTGCGTATATGGCTTACGTGGGATCAAATCCCGAATTCAAATCTTCAACACTTCGGTTTGGATACACCTCTCTTACTACACCTCACACAACGTACGAACATTCATTTGCCGACAAATCTCGTGCCCAACTCAAACAACAAAAGGTACTAGGTGGGGATTTTGACCCTGAAAATTACAAAAGCGAACGTATAATGGTGAAGGCTCGTGATGGGGCAATGGTTCCTGTAAGTATTGTCTACAGAAAAGACGTAAAACTAGACGGATCAAACCCTCTTCTCTTGTACGCATATGGAAGCTACGGATATAGTATGGATCCCGGTTTTTCTAGTACAAGACTCAGTTTACTTGACAGAGGGTTTGTATATGCTATGGCACATATTCGAGGTGGATCTGAAATGGGAAGGCATTGGTATGAAGATGGGAAGTTGTTTAAGAAGATGAATACTTTCAATGATTATATCGATTGCGGAAAGCATCTTGTGGCAAATAACTATACTTCTCCTGAACATCTTTACGCTATGGGAGGGAGTGCTGGAGGTCTTCTAATGGGTGCTGTAATGAATTTGGAGCCTGAGCTCTTCAATGGAGTCGTTGCAGCTGTTCCTTTCGTGGATGTTATCAATACTATGCTAGACGAAAGTATCCCGCTCACAACTGGTGAATTCGATGAGTGGGGTAATCCCAAAAACGCAGACTATTTCGACTATATAATGAGCTATAGTCCCTACGATAACGTTTCAAATCTAAACTACCCACATACCTTAATAACTACCGGATATTGGGATAGTCAAGTTCAGTATTGGGAGCCCGCGAAATGGATCGCAAAACTTCGAGATAATAAACAAGACGACAATCTTTTGATTATGCATTGTAATATGGAGACCGGTCACGGTGGAGCTTCAGGACGATTCGCTCGTTTTAAAGAAACTGCTATGGAGTACGCTTTCCTATTTATGCTTGAAGGAATCGATAAGTAAGCAGTAGAAATAGGAAACAGTATGAGATTTCGTCGCCTTACAGAAGAAGAGTTCGAAGCTTTAGAGCCTGAATTTGTGAAGTTTATTTCCTCTCAAGGAATTGACGCTCCCGAATGGCAAAAGGTTAAAAGCGATAGTCCTCATAAGGTCGAATACCTGTTAGATGAATTCAGCACGTTTTTTTGGGAGTCAACCACTTCGAGAATTACTTATCTAGAGAAGTGCTCCGAGGAAGACCGTTGGGTTTTTAAGTTCGATGAATCAAAGGCACACGTTTTACGTTGGCTTTCAGGCAATAAGGGAACGAAACCCGAGGTATATAAAGGCACTAAAGAGTTCCCGCAAGAAGCTCGAGGAAGAGAGATTTTCATGCTCCTTGAACAGGGATTGTTACCCTGTACTGAGGATAGACATAAAGAGTTAGAGAAATTATTTGAATAGGTTTTTTAGACCTTTAACTAAAGTTTCTTAAGCCAAGTAGCTGTACGCCCAGAATTCCTAGCCTTCAATAATGCTGCTCTTGCAGATCGCTCAGTCTCAAACTCACCAAGAGCAACTAGATATAGATTATTGTGTGATTGAAAGTGTTGTGTAGAAGAATAGCCTTCCTTTCTAAGGGTCTTCGCTAAGGTCTTTGCGTTTCCCTCTATTGAAAAGGCTCCACCTACTATCAAGAAGTTTATTTGCACTGGGTCGGTTGCCTCCTCTACAATTGGATTTTCTAAAGCATTAGAAGGTGCTTCCACAATAGGATCTGGTGCATAGTTAATTACCAACCCTTCATCTATATCTTCTTGAGTGTCATTTGAACTAACAAGTGAAGTTCCGTCAGAGGGAGTGAAACTCGAAATGATTGCCTCTGTATTAAGAGCTGGGAAAACACTCATTAAGGTATTCGATGGTACTGGCTCGGTGAGCATCCAGGCTCCGCCTAAAGCAAGTGGGATTGCAATAACCGCTGCCACTCTAGCCAATCGAATTCTCAATGGAATTAATTTCGGTTCTGTATTGTCTTTAACCGTATGCTCGACAACTGGTTCTTCAATTATAGGTTCGACAACTTCTTGCTCATTAGATGAAATCTCAGTTGTAGCTATCTCTATTGTAGCTAATGGTATCCTTGCATGGCCAAATGAACCTAGCATTCTAACTAATTCCGCATCGGGTAAAAAGCGCACAACTCCATCCTCTCCTGTGTAGAGTCTTCCTACTCTAGGTATTTCAATAGGATTACCGCTTTTAAGCTCCTCTATCATATTAGTCGCTTCGGACTCTACAAGCTTCATAGCGTCAGAGTAAGCCAAGCCCTTTGCTCGCATTATCTCTTGAGCTAGAAGACCGTCGTTGTGGACAAGGTTTGGACTAAATAGAACATCGCGAGATGGAGGAACCATTTCTTCTCTATCCTCATCATACCAAGCAGTCCTTTCATTACACACGAAACCACCCAATCCAGGGATAATTACACAATCGTAATCGAGAAACATTCCGGGCAATAGTGCGCGTGTGAACTTTAACTCCATAAGGGCAATATAGCAATGCAAAACGTGCCATTTACCCTACACTCAAAGAGGTTTTCAACCATAGATGGGGGTTATCTCAAAAGAGATACGTGCCCGTGAATGAGATGAGGGCCATCTTGGTCTTCATAACGAAGAGAGTAGAGATATATACCATCTGGACAATAGTGGGTTCCGCTTTCAGAAGCCCCAGTCCAAACCTCCTGAGCATCTTCCGAATAATAAATTTCCTCTCCCCATCTATTGTAAACTATAAGTCTATAACCCTGTAACCTAATGCCTTCTACATGAAAGACGTCGTTAATTCCATCGTTGTTTGGCGTAAAAGAAGATGGAACGAAAATCGGGTAAAAGATGTCCAAAAACGTTGAATCACGACCTTCACACCCGTTTTCGTCTAAAGCATGAAAAACATACCAACCGGGCTCCAAAGAAGTAACTTCAGGCATGGGGCAGAAAGAACAACTTAGATTTTCGGCAGGAGTCCACCAATATAGATCACCCGCTGTTGATCCTAAAAGTCTAACCTGGTCTAACCATTCTACATCTCGGTCTGGACCTGCGTCAACGTATGGGGGTTGACCTACATATACCGTGAGTTCATCACTTGCTGTACATCCATTTGAATCAGTAACGTAAACAGTAAAAGTCGTCGTATAAGTCGGAAAAACATATGTATCACTACTCATTGATTGAGAAACAAGTGGGGCTGGAGACCAGTTAAAAGTTGATCCATCAGGGTCCCCTCCGGAAGCACTTACTTGAAACTCGTCTCCGCTACAAATGCTTCCGTCTTCCGACGCCTCTGCAGTAGGAACAATAACGAATACAGAAATTTGGTCTGTTCCTATTCCGCATATATTTTGGATGGATACTGTATATGTGATATTAGAAACAGGAGAGGCATATGGAGTTTGAATATTCGAGGAATTTAATCCCGTTGTCGGTTCCCAAAGCCATGCATCTCCCGCTGCTCCAGGTAATGAAGTTCCAAAGCCTGTGCATATCTCTATTGGGTCATAAACTTGCCCTCCTGGTGCCGCTTGCACAACGGTTAATTGTATTGTCTGTGTGTCGCTACAACCAAAATCATCACTAACAGTCACCGTATACTGCGTTGTGACATTTGGGGATGCTGATACCGAAGCTGATGTGGGATCGTCCAGTCCTCCGGGAGGAAACCACGAATATTCTGTTCCGCCTTCTGCAACAAGTTGAACATTATCTCCTAAACAAATAGTGGTTGCCGGAGTATTGACTTCTGCTTCTACAAATCCTACCTCTACTGTTACCTCAGCTTGGCCGGCACCACAACCATTCTCATCAAAAACTGTGTATGTGGTTGTTTCCGTTGGAGTAGCAATAGGGTTTGGGATATCCGTCGCGCTAAGGGTGGCATCGTCAAGCCAAAACAAAGCGTCAGTCCCCCATGCATTTAACTGTACTTGCTCACCTAAACATATTGGGAGGACTTGATCAACCGTAGGATCAATAGGTTCTTCTATAGTAAAATCTATAGTCGCAGTCTGTGGATCTAAACATCCTTGGGGGTCAGAAACTGTGAGAGACACCTCCCAATCTCCTGAAGATGCGTAAGTGTGATCTGGTTCGAATTCGTCGCTTATCTCTCCATCGCCAAATTGCCATAAATATATTCCCCCGCCTTGTGAGTTATTTACAAATTGAATGGGTTCGTCAGGACAAATAATTTCTGGCGCCACTAAATCTATATCGACTTGAATAACGCCTAACTCGAATTTGAATAACCCTAGATTACAATTAAAACTGTCGTTTGTGCTACTCCATGCGCCGGGAGTTGTCGGAAAGTCATCGTTTCCACCACACCCAGCACAAACAGCTTGATACACCGTTCCGTTCTTATCAAATCTCGAGGTACCTCCGTCAACGTGCTCAGCAGAACTAGAGCCGCCAAAAAATGTCCCATACACGAAAGATTCAGCTCCAGGATCTAACATCCCTAACCAGAAATCGCTGTCGTCGGTGTTCCATTGAAATGCATCTGCAGATATAGGCATCCCGTTAGTCCCGCCAAAACTTGCATAAGGAGAGTTTCCCGTATTTGTATTTCCTCCCCAACCACTCATGTAAATTTGGCCACAATCGCTAACCAAAAAAGCTGTTGGGCTAATATCAATATTGCCAGTATTACTAGGATTTCCAACCCTTGTATGCCAAAGCAAGTTCTGTAAACTCTCATCAAAACATCCTATAAATTGACCTGCATTAGGGCTTGTGTCGTACACATTCCCTACAAGAGGGATGTTGCCTTCGGTTTGGCCATATAGATAAATTTTATCATCCGCATCCACCTGAACGAAGTACGATTGATCATAAGAGCTACTCCCAAAATAAGAGCTAGCAATCGGTGTGCCTCCTCCATTTGGAAAACGGGTGACAAACGCATCTACAACTCCTCCGAATACGAACTGATATGATGAGCCCAGAGCTGGGTAATCTGTACTCCTAGTCCCCCCACAAACAACAGGTTCAAAAGCGGTTGTAAACTGAACGCCATATGCTGCATCTGCTTGAGAACCTCCAACATAAGAGGACCATTCAAGGGCGCTAAGATTTGGACTCATCCTGAAAAGCACTCCATCTGTAGCCCCACCATTATAGCTAGGATAAGGACCTTGAATCATTGGAAAGTTGGCGCTAGATGTAACAGTTGCAACCCATGGTCTATCCAGTTCATCTACATTTATTTCACCCCTGAAAACGTCGCCATAATTGTAATTAAGCATAGTCCCCGAGTTAATACCGTCGTTTCCTGTGCCTCCAACATAGGTGCCATTTAATAGTCCGGCTGTCCCAGAAGAAAACTTCAATATGAAAAGATCTGAACCACTCGCAAAATCACCTGGGAAAAAGCAGCATCCTCCTAAATTTTGGGTTGGGCCACTATTAAACGATTCATCATATGCTCCACCCGTAATTGGGAAATCCGAAG
>ENA-OSET01001285-OSET01001285.1-sediment-metagenome-genome-assembly--contig:-NODE-1285-length-26205-cov-4.138893_pt1 | contig 26205 bp, 20 predicted proteins | sample MGYA00237882_ERZ534229 | MGnify/ENA primary metagenome ERZ534229 (study PRJEB26408, sample SAMN06266212) | sediment metagenome | isolation source: Hudson Canyon methane seep mesocosm | place... | reverse complement strand
GCTTGCGTGTCTCCAGCGTCTGCATCTCGCCGAAACCAACGCAACGCTTCTTGGTCATTTTGTTCAACACCAACTCCTTGATAATAAAGCTCACCAAGACGAATTTGAGAAGGCGTATTTTCTTGTTTAGCAGACAGCCCGTATAAGTTGATAGATTTTTGAATGTCTTTTCTAAGCACAGTTCCTTGCTCGTAGGCTTTTGCTATCTTGTACTGAGCGTCGGGGTAGCCATTATTTGAGGAGAGACGATACCATTGGAAGGCTTCGGATTCGTTGGGTTCAACTCCTAAACCAAATTGATGCATTGACGCTAAATAATACTGAGCGCGAGCATGCCCATCTATGGCAACTGGTTTAAGTTCGTTTAGTGCACAGACATAGTCTTGCGAATCGTAGCAGTCAACTCCACGCTGAACATCAGAAAATGAGTGCATCGAGAGTTGGAGGATCAGTACGAAAAAGCATATTTTCTTCAGAACAGTCACGTTAATTTATACAGCTACAAAATAGTCATCACACGCCCAAGCCTTTCTTTTCACTCACTTATCGAGTGATAGATAACCGATGCATGCTTACACGCTTATGATAACTGTTATTGTTGTATGCGCTGGGGGCGCCATTCTACTCGTAGAAAAAGATGTAGGCCACACAATTTCTCGATATATAAACTGCCAGAAATAGAAAGAGCCCTACTGTACAGTCACTCAGGGTTAGGCAATGTCAATACATTGACCAGAAAACGAATCAACATGACATAACCTAGGACCAAACTCACCACTAAATATTAAGTTACACCCTTTTACCGCGTCTTCAGACTGACGTTCGCGCTCAATCGTAGCTTGAGATAAACAAACCCGATTAAGTGAACTTTCTTGCGCAAAGCTAGACCAAGTTGGACCAATAGAACCAAAACCCATCGATATAGACTGCTGCGCAAAACTTTCGTTTGCCATAAAAATGCATACTTTGAAAACTAACAACGCCAGCATGGTACGAATTGGGTAGTATTTCAGTTTCTTTATTCGAAACATATATTGGATAATCCCCTTCAAATTACAGAGCAGAGCTTCCTCCCTCTTAAATCACACGTGTTTTCAATTACGCAGCTTCGATGCCCGCCATTAGATAGTGAATTACCCATGAGAAGCATGAACTAATTGATGATAACTGAGAGTTTGGTACTCGCCTCACATAAATCACTAACTATCAAAACGAAATTTTCGCTACGATAGAACAGCTAAGACAGTGCGGTCGCAATCTGACGATTAAGGTCAAAAAATCGTGTTCGAGTATAAACCGCCGTTCAAGCACCTTTAGTATGATTAAATTTAGAAGAAGTATTCATGATTTCCCTAAGCGGCTATGACATTACCGAGCAGATTTATGAAAGCGAAAATTCGCTTATCTATCGCGCCGTATCGAAGGTAGACAACAAGCCCGTTATCATAAAACAATTATATGGCGAATTTCCGTCGTCTGAACAACAAGCTCGCTTTCGCCGCGAGTTCGAAATGACGCAGAAATACTCTGGCACCAGAATAATCAACGCCTTCAAACTAGAAAAATATAGAAACACCCTTGCCATCATATTAGAAGATTTCGGCGCCCATTCGTTATCGATTCATTTATCTAACACACGGCCCGATATTCGAGCATCTCTTGCTCTAGCGATTCAAATGACAAAAGCGCTTGAACAAGTTCATGTTCACCATGTCATTCACAAAGATATTAACCCATCGAATTTCGTCTGGAATGCCGACACTGACGAACTCAAAATAATTGATTTTGGCATATCAACCGAGTTACCAAGAGAGACAACATTAGTAAAAAAACCCGAAGTTTTAGAGGGGTCCCTCGCTTATATTTCACCGGAGCAAACAGGCAGAACGAATAAATCGATAGACTATCGAACTGACCTGTATTCACTTGGCGTAACCATTTACCAACTTTTAACAAGCCAGCTTCCATTCGATTCAGATGATCCCATGGAAACCCTACATGGCCACATAGCAAAGTCACCTAGAGCCCCTAAATTTCTGAACAAGACTATCCCGAGTACTTTATCAGATATCGTAATGAAGCTGCTTTCAAAATCTGCAGAGGATCGCTACCAGAGTGCGTCGAAACTGAAAAGCGATTTAGTCAATTGTCTAGATCAGTTAAATTTCAGGGGGTCTATAGAGCAGTTCAAAATTGCCCAAGACGATATTTCGGAGCACTTCCAAATACCACAAAAGCTGTATGGGCGATTCAAGGAACTAGTGCAATTACGTGATACTTTCAGGCGCGTTGCTGATTCCGGCAAGAACGAAATACAGCTGATAACTGGAGATTCCGGTGTCGGTAAGTCGTCACTCATCAACGAAATTCAACAAACGGTTATTGAAGCTCAAGGTTATTTCGTTTCAGGAAAGTTCGAACAGTTTCATCGGGATGCACCCTATTCGTCAATAATTCGAGCATTTAAGTACCTCGTTCAACTGATATTAAGCGAACGAAATGAAATGGTCGCCGCAACACGAGATAAACTACTTAGCTCGCTAGGAATTAACGGACAAATAATTGTTAACGTTATTCCTGAATTGGAACTAATTATTGGTAAACAAGAACCAGTTCATCAGCTATCTCCCGAACAAGCTAAACTTAGGTTCGAATATACATTCCAAAATTTTGTACAGTGCCTATCTGGCCCAGAACACCCATTAGTCCTTTTTCTCGACGATCTGCAATGGGTCGACGCTTCATCTCTGCGACTACTAAACATCATATTACGTGAGCCAAATATTGAGCACATGTGGGTCATTGGCTCATTTCGCGACAATGAAGTTTCAGCCGGTCACCCGCTACGTATAACGTTTTCTGACTTGGAATCCTCAATCAACATTCACACAATCAGGCTGCCTTCGCTCACAATATCTCATGTGACTGAACTAATATCTGACACCTTATCGATCGAACATAATCAACGATCAAACAACTTAGATTTAGAGCGACCAAGACATAACCCTAAACTGCAAAACCTAGCGAACTTATGCTTTCGTAAAACACAGGGCAATCCATTTTTCCTCAATCAATTTTTAGCCATGCTGCACAGACAGAATATGATCACTTTCAGTGTGAATACGGGCACATGGCAATGGGATCTCAGTCAGATAGAACAGATGCAGGCCACAGACAATGTCGTCGACTTAATGATTTCCAAGATTCACAAGCTCCCCAAAAAAACTCAATACTTACTGAGCTTGGCAGCATGCATTGGAACCCAATTCGACTTAAAAACGCTCTCCATCATCAATAATCAGACTTTGCAACAAACAGCTAGAGACTTATGGGAAGGCCTTAAAGAAGAGGCCATTGAACCTGTAGACAGGTACTATAAATACGTCGGACTATTCGATGGCCCATCTCTGGATTCTGAAATCACCTCAGCTGCAATGAACCCTTCGTACCGGTTTATTCACGATCGAATTCAACAAGCCGCCTACAAGCTCATCGACGAAGACCGAAAGTGCAAGACTCACTGGACGGTCGGAACAATGATGCGTGATAACTTTTCCGATCGAGACCTTAACGACAGGCTATTTGACATCGTTAAACAACTCAATTTAGGAAAGTTACATGCGCGATCAAACTTAGAGAGAAAACAACTAGTTGCCCTAAATTTAAAGGCTGGACTCAAGGCAAAAAAGTCTACTGCCTACGAAGACGCACTGCACTATCTGACACAAGGGCTTGAATTACTTGGAGACCAAGGTTGGAAAAGAAACATATCCCTAATGCTGGACCTAAACACGCAGGCCTGCGAAACAGCTTATCTTTGTGGGGATTTTGAACAAAACGAATGCTTTGCACAAACAGTGCTAAAAAATGCCCCACACGTTCTCGACCAAGCCGCTGTACAGGAAGTACGTATTCTTTCTCATATCGCGCAGTATCGCCTAAAAGACGCAAATTCTATTGGAGTAACAACGCTAAACCAGCTTGGAATACCTATTTCTGAATCACCAGGAAATCGTGATTTTGCCCTTGCCTTCGTGAAAGTGAGATGGCTACTTCGAGGAAAACGTCACCTGCAACATATCAACATGAAGGAAATGACGGATGCACGCCAACTTGCCAGTATCCGTATTCTGTCTCGTATACAATCTTCAAGTTTGTTGGCAAACCCAATGCTGGCAGTACTGGCTATTCTTAGGCAACTAACCCTGTGCCAAAAGTATGGTCATACACCTTTCTCTTCCTATATATATGCTAGCTACGCCATGATCCTCTGCTCGATTAAGAATATTGATACCGGGTATAAATTTGGACAGTTAGCACTTGAATTAACCGATACATTGAAATTGGAGCAAAATAGAGAACGAACCCTTTTTACAGTTTCGGTCTACGTTACACATTGGAAGAAACATGTAAGAGACACGCTTCCAGACTTGCTCAAGGTCTATCGGCTGTCTCTTGAAAATGGAGACCCTGAATTCGCGTCATACTCGATAGGTTGGTATTGTTTTTCTCAACAAATCGTAGGAAAGGACCTCAAGTCTTTGCTAGAACAAGACCTGATCCCACACGCTCAAACTATCGAAAAACTCAACATAGATTCAACCACTAATTCGATGGGAATATTGTCTCAGTTTGTATCAAATTTAATAGGAGACTGCCCAAACACATGCCAGCTTAATGGAAAGTTCTACAACGAAGAAAAAATGCTACCAATCCATCAAGAGGCGGATGACGGGTTTGCACTCTACTTCTTACACCTATGTAAACTGATTCTGTGTTATTTGACCGGGAATTTCGAACAAGCTGTTATAAATGGAGATCAATGCAAGTTATATATGACTCGAACAACAGGAATGTTCGTGGTGCCGGTCGCCTATTTTTATCATTCTCTAGCACAGTTAGCAATGCATAAAAAAATGCCAAAAAACTTACAGAGCCAGACAATTAAACAGGTCCGTAAAGATCAAAAAACATTACGGTTATGGTCAGATCACGGCCCCATGAATTATCAACATAAATACCTCCTTGTTGAAGCAGAACTTGCACGAGTTCTCAATAAGCAGGACATCGCAGTTGAGCTCTACAAAAAGTCAATAAAAACGGCAAGCCAAAATGAATACATACAAGAAGAGGCGATAGCAAACGAGTTATTCGCAAAATTCTGGGTAGAAAAGAGTGATACCGACATCGCTCAGATATACATGAAAAATGCTCACCACCTATATCAAATTTGGGGAGCAACAACAAAGGTAATCGACCTGAAGAAAAGGTATGCACACCTACTAAAAAGAGAACCAGCAGAAGCACTAATTCAATTCAAACCGCAGACTCAACATACATCTACCGTCACCACCAAAGCGACCCCCGGCATATTAGACATCAACTCAGTAATGAAAACCGCGCTAGCCATTTCTGGAGAAATGGAGCTAAACGCATTACTTCAGAAAATCATGACCATTGTGATCCAAAATGCCGGCGCGAGAAAAGCGCTGCTAGTACTGAAAGAAGACGGCACGTTTAAAACCGTCGTTCAATCCTCTACCGACCTAGTTGATACAATTCAGTTCGAATCAAATGAACTGGAAGACAGCGACGACTTGGCGCTATCGATTGTTAATTACACCATCAGAACCAAAGAAACGGTGGTGCTGAGCAATGCGGCAAAAATTGGTGCGTTCACACAAGATGAATACATCAAGAAGAATCAAACGAAATCAGCTTTGTGTGTTCCAATTATCAGACAAACGGAACTCACAGGCATCTTATACTTAGAGAACAACGAAACCAGCGATGTGTTTACACCGCAACGCATGCAAGTCATACAGGTCATCATTTCTCAAGCGGCTATTTCGGTAGAAAATGCAAAACTATATTCGACTCTTCGTCAAAGCGAAGAAAAGTATCGAAATATTCTGAAGAATATCGAAGATGGCTATTTTGAAACGGATCTGGGTGGCCATTACTCTTACGTCAATTTATCGTTTGCCAATATGTTCGGCTACCGTAGCGAAGAACTGACGAATGTAAGCTTTCGGAAAATTTCGAGTGAAAAATCTGCAAACGAAATGTACGCCTGGTCAAAAAAAGTATACGACACTAAAACACCTTTAAAAGCGATCGCTGTCGAATCGGTCAGAAAAGATGGATCACAATTTCATTGCGAAATATCAATATCATTAAGGTACGACTCTGAGCACCAGCCAATTGGGTTTAGGGGGATATTACGAGACGTATCAGATAGAAAGAAAAAGGAAATTGAAGAAACAAAACGTAAAGAAGCCGAAATCTCCACGAGAACAAAGAGCGAATTTTTAGCCAATATGAGTCACGAGATACGGACACCAATGAATGCCATTATTGGTTTTAGTAGCCTTGCTCTTGAAGATAAGAGTCCAGCTAAACACGACGGCTACTTCAGGAAAATTTCGTCCGCATCTGAGTCGCTACTGGGGATCATTGATGATGTCTTGGATTTTTCCAAGATGGAAGCAGGAAAACTAACGATAGAGGACAAAACATTCTACCTCCAAAATGTGCTTGATGAGGTATCGGATATGTTTTCAACTCGTATCATGTCCCACAACGTTGGATTAACTCTTAATCGGCTAATTGGGGTTCCGCAGGTGTTAGTGGGAGACCCATTACGACTAAAACAAATTCTAATCAACTTAGTTGGAAACGCATTTAAGTTCACCCAAACTGGACAAGTGGAACTGACGATAGAGGATACCTCCAATCAAACAGACACTAATTCTGACGAATTAGCAGACAATAAGGTGCTTCAGTTCACGGTACGTGATAGCGGTATTGGTATGACGAAAGCCCAAATTGAAAAACTATTCAAACCATTTTCTCAAGTCGACAGTTCAACAACGCGCGAGTATGGCGGAACTGGGCTTGGCTTGGCCATATCCAAACAACTCGTCGAAATGATGGGCGGACAAATTTGGGTCGAAAGCGAACTAGACAGCGGTAGCTCATTTACCTTCACTATTACTTATCGAACGCCTACTGCAGAAGAAAGCGAGAATGCAATTAAGCTCATCCACAAACAAGAACAAACTGAGCGTCTCGAACTAGAGAGCATAAGAGGCGCTAGAGTTCTGTTAGTCGAGGATGATGTAATAAACCAGGAAGTTGCTTGCGGTTTACTCGAAAGCAAAGGTTTGAAGGTCGACATTGCACACAACGGAAGAGAAGCGATTGAGCACTTAAATTCAGAACAAAGTTTTGATGCTGTCCTGATGGACATTCAGATGGCAGAAATGGATGGCTACGAAACAACGCGCGTTTTACGGAAAGACAAAAAGTTCGATTCTCTACCTATCATTGCGATGACGGCACACGCAATGGCAGAAGAAAAACAAACGTGTGCCGATGTAGGCATGAACGATCATGTATCAAAACCGATAAACAGCACACGATTGTTCTCCGCCTTAGCCAAGTGGATTCCAGACACTAACCAACAAAATAGAAGCACGCCAAATAAAGCCTTACCCAATACGTCGAAGACAATTAAGGAGGACTGGGAAGAAGCAGCCTTTAGATCCCAACTGCCAGGCATCAGCATAAAATCTGGCATCGAGAACATTGGGGGGAACATCCGGCTGTATCGAAAAATATTGCGACAGTTCAGCATTAATTACGCCGCGTTTCCTGACACGCTTTCGAAAGCCTACCACCTTCGTCAATATCAACAAGTCAAACAATTAGTACACACACTCGCTGGAGCGTCAGGAAATATCGGCGCTGAGATTATCTATGGGATGTCGAGGAACATCTTAGACCTGTTGAAGACAAATCAATTTCACGAAGCGGGCGTACCCATTGAAAAGCTAGTGTCATCTGTAGGCGAACTTTTGGACACAATTCGTCAGTTTGGGGTGAATGAAAGTCAACAAAAGGATGTAAAGTCTAACGAAACAATCAGCAAAGTAGCCCTAATAGGCGTATTATCCAAAGTTGAAACGCTTATCACTGAGGCAAGACCTGAAGCCGAATATTTATTTGACTCGGTAAAACATAAATTAGATTCGCTCGGCTTGTCAGAATCATCTCAGGTTTTGTCTGACAAAATAGAAGATTTCGAATACAAAGAAGCCAAAACTGAACTGAGCCTATTAGTAAACAAAGTCAAAGAATTAGGCCAGCATGTAGATCACTGATCAAAAGCACAAATAGCAATACCAGGACTTAATTACAAGGATGATAGATATGGAATTTCTCCGAAACGATACGGTGATTTCATGACAAATAATAAATCTCGAGTACTCATTGTTGACGATGAAAAAAGCAACATCACGGTACTATGGGAAACATTAAAAACAGACTACGTTGTACAAGTCGCTAAAAATGGTAATCAAGCCATTGAGCTGGCAACTACGTTTGTTCCTGACCTAATCCTTCTTGATATTATCATGCCCGACATAGATGGCTATGCTGTGTGCAAAGAACTAAAGTCCAAAATAGAAACTCAACAAATCCCCATTATATTTATCACCTCAAAAACAGATGACGAAGAGGAAGCCGAAGGGCTACGATTAGGCGCTGTAGACTATATTGCCAAGCCATTCAAATCCGCAATCGTAAGAGCTAGAGTTCGAACTCATTTGGAGATGAAAGCGTATCAGGACCAACTGGAGAACAGGGTTGCTGAACGTACACGAGAACTGGAAATAAAATCGAAAGACCTTGAAGAAACCAATATTGCCTTGAATGTTCTACTCAACAAAAAAGAAGGGGCGCAACAAGCGTTTCAAGAAAAAGTACTTCGTGACGTGCAAGACCTAATACTGCCCTACTTAGCAAAAATGAAACATGACCAACGAGAAACATCCCGAGATACCTACATAGACGTTATCGAATCCAATCTTAATAATTTTGTCGAATCCTTTGCAGTCAAAATAAACTCTTCATTCTTTAACCTAACGCCGATGGAGATACAAATAGCGAATTTGATTCGAGAAGGGAGAGCAACAAAAGATATCGCCAACTTGACCAAGCTCGCAGCAAAAACAGTCGAATGGCATCGATATAATATTCGTATGAAATTGGGTGTTAAAAATCAAAAAGTTAACCTGAGAACCCATCTAAAATCCATGCAAAAGTAACAATTTCCCCCTCAATTCAGCACAAAAATGACACCTGTTACTAAATAGTAAAGTGTCCCTTTTATTATTCGAATTAAAATCGCAAGACTAATGCCAACTTCATCACATTTCTGTATCTTCACATAGATAAGATTGCTCTCTAAGAGACGAATAAAACCCCTTATATTTATAATGATTCCAGCCATATCACTTGGATTACACCAGTGTTTTACCAGGGTTTTTCAATTATTGTTACACCACAACAATAATCGGTAATATCCTCCTGAAAATAAAAAAAGAAAAAAGTGTGCATTGCGGCTTTAAAGGGGGGGGCAATAGCATGACTGAACATAGCTACGCGATATCTTGCTGGTTAAATAGTTGCTTGGAAGGTTTTGCTCTCTCAGGAAGAGACAAAAATAAAATTATCGCTAAGGCTGGTATAGCACCAGACGTATTGTCGCGTACCTACGTCAATGCTGAAGAAGTTCATGCCGTATTTGAATCAGCGTACCAGCTCTATGGGCCAGCTATAGGCTTAGAAGCGTGCAAAGGAATGGTACCTGGAAGCCTTGGCTTTTTATCGTTTGGTTTGCTGGTAGCGGATGATATCCAAAGCGGTCTGAATTTTTTTTGCAGAAATCACAAAGCGCTAACTAACGCACTATTTTTCGAGTTTGAAAATAACGAAACTGACCCACGATTAAAAGTTGAGATTAAGGATGGATTAAACCTTCATACCTCAATTGTATGCACGCTGATCGCCACTACGACATTGGCTTTTCGATCAATCAGACCTAAAGACAAAGTAGTTCGCTCAGTCAGCATTGCACTTCCAGAACCTGATAACGTCAGTATGTACGAGTCCTGTTTTAATGCACCTATAGAATGGGGCGCGACCGCAACCACTTTTCATTTGTCACCCGAGTTGATGAGAATAAAGTCAATTCATGCAAACCCTCAGCTCATGAAGCACTACGACCGACTCTGCGACGAATCAATAGCCGAAATAGAAGTGTCGGAATTTTTGTATTACTTCAAGAAAGTCGCCAGAGAAGCACTCAAAACAGATGCAGCAAAAATTCAACATATATCCGCAGAACTCAATATGAGTGTTCGCTCATTACAACGGCGGTTAAGCGAAGAAAAAACAAGCTTTCAAGTATTACTAGATAGCATCAGACAATCTGAAGCAACACGCCTTGTCGTTAGCGGAAAAATGAGCATCGGCGACATTGCGCATCGCATTGGGTTCTCTGACGCAAGCAATTTCTCTCGCGCATTTAATCGCTGGCACAGCTGTTCTCCCGGTCAATACCGTAGCCATAGCTGCCCATAAGTAATCAATCGCTCAATTCCCAATAATTTTAACCCGACACCCTCAGTCACTCCTTCTGCCCCACACAACACCACATTCCAAGCCAAAGAATCATTCAGAGGATCACCAACCGCAGATTCGACCCCATCAAAAGTGACATGAATTATGTGACAGACATCACAGTACATCACGACAGGCGTGAAGAGAGTTTTTTTAGCGCTGAACTGACAGGCAGAAAAACCAAGAGCGAAATTAAAATAGTTCTTTCGAGCCTACGCTCATATACCTCTCCTAAACAAGGAGATTAGAAAATCAGGTATACAGTTTCAGTTAACAGCAAAATCGGATGAAGTAACATATGCCGCAACAAGACCAAAAAGCCATTATTTATACCTCCCAAAAACGATCATTATATGTAGGTCGACTTGAAAGGACGTTACGGCGCGTGAATGTATCATCGATTTTGATGGTTTCGATGGAAGACGAATTGGAGCTCATAAACCAGCCAAAATCGCAAAATATTCACAGCAAGAGCCTACTCATACCTGCCGGAATGAACTTCACCATTGACACTCATAACTGCAATGTAGCATGGTGTTTCTTAGATGATTTGGGCACAGATTTAAAGCGCCTAAGCCCTTATATGAAAGAACAAATAGGCGTCAAATCAAATCACTGCTACTACGATTTTCAATATGAAACAGAAATGATCGACTTCGCCCGATTTCTAACCGTATCTCGACCTTCAACAGGTGAAGCTTTTCACCAACTGGAACAGTTAATCGCATCTCTAAACCCAGACTCACCAATCGTGACCGACACCAGGGTCGCTAAAGCCATCGCCGTAATAAAAGAACACTGCGATCAAAACTTATCTGTTACTGAAGTTGCCAAACAAGTGAACCTATCTGTTTCGAGACTAATGCAGTTATTTAAACAAGTAACAGGCTCCCCTATTAGACGCTTCAGATTGTGGCACCGATTTTTCATCGTCGCAGCCAGGCTCACAGAAGGCTACTCTCTTACCGACGCGGCTATAGATGCTGGTTTTTCCGACTACGCTCATTTTAGCCGAGTGTATCGTGAGTTTGGAGGTGCGAGTGCCGGCGCAGCTAGAGTGAACACAGAAATCCGAGTATTAAGTTAGCGACAAGAGCTTTTATTAAAAACGAATAAAAATCGGTATCTGACAAGGTCGTGGACGACCTAGTTTAGCGCAGGGGTATTAGACTGAAATTTTGCTCGGGGCTGGTATCTCAGCGCTCTTTTTTGCATTGAACAAAGAGTCGCCGAAATCAAATGAATCGTTAAGAACTACTTTCCAGTCCACTTGGGTTGACGTTTTTCTAAAAACGCTCTTAGACCTTCTTTCTTATCAGCGGTTTCGATTAAGGCTGCTTGTGCAAATTTCTCAAGCGCCAAGCCTGAGTGCTGACCCGCTTCTAGCCCATAATTCACCATCGATTTCATGAACTGAGGAACAAGAGGTGCAAATGACGCAATATGATCTGCCATGGACTGCAAAGTCGGCATTAGGTCTTCTGGTTCAAGTAAGCGAGTGATCAACCCTATTTGATAGGCTCGATCTGCATCAATGGTTTCACCCATCAACAACATTTCCATTCCCCAAGCTTTACCAACAATTCTAGGTAGACGCTGAGTTGCACCACCGCCAGGGATAATTCCGAGCCGACCTTCAGGTGTCGCATATTTAGAATTGGTCGTGCCAATACGAATATCGCAACCTAAAGCAACTTCAAGCCCACCGCCCATACAAATTCCGTTGATCGCTGCGATAGATGGTTTTTCACATCGCTCTAGCCGTTCAGCGAACCCTTGAACAATAGGTTCCAAGGCTTTTTTTATGTCTCTATGTTCGACTTCATTAAGATCTGAACCAGAAGCAAATGCTTTAGTACCTGAACCAGTCAAACCGATTACGCGAACTTTGGGGTCACGTTCAGCCAGATTAACGGCTGCATGCAGCTCGTCCAACGTCGCCAAAGACACTGCATTGTGCTTCGTCGGTCGATTTAAGGTAATTAGACCCAGCGGCCCTTTTGCTTCATAAAGAATATTTTCGAACACGCTGTACCTACCAATCTCTAAAACGACTAATATTTTGTGAACTTACATACCAACCGTTAAGGATATGTGACGTAGGCTCAAAACGAGGCTGATCAACATTAAAGAGACCTACCTCTGGAAGGAGTGCAAAGTTACCGAATGCCGGTCGTTCAGTCAACCTATTATGCCTCGAATATAGGACTTCAGACCCCGAGTTTGGTCGCTGATGGTGATTTGAAGCTAAGTCTTGTTGCCAGACAGGGGCCGCTATCTTTACAATAGCCCCACAAAATATGATTAGGATTCTAAAATGACTCAAACTTACAAAATTGCCGTTCTCGCTGGCGATGGCATTGGCCCCGAAATAACCGAGCAAGCCCTACGTGTTCTGAAGCTAATAGAACAAAAAAGAGAGGTCGAGTTTGACTGCATCGATGCGCCGTTTGGTGCCAGCGCATATTTCTCGCACGGAAAATCTTTTCCTGAAGAAACCAAAGAATTATGCGATACCGCTGATGCTATTTTAAAAGGTCCTATTGGCCTAAGTCATGAAGAGTCAGAAAAAATACCTGTTGATGAGCGCCCAGAACGTGGCGCACTCCTTCCAATGCGCAGACGCCTGAATACCTATGCGAACTTTCGCCCTATTTCACTACCAGCAGGGATGGCGCACTTTTCACCACTAAAAAAAGAAGTCGTTGGTGAAGGTATAGACATCATGCTGATCAGAGAGTTGATCGGTGGCTTATACTTTGGCGGAAAAGAAAATGGTACGACAGAAAGCGGTTTGCGTTACGTCAAAGAAACACTCGAATACGACGAAGGGCAAATAAGACAGATTCTGGTTGTCGCCTTCAAAGAGTCTATGAAGCGTAAGAAAGTTCTTCATAATATTCACAAAAGCAACGTGCTCATCTCTTCCGTTTTATGGAACGAGGTATTAGAAGAAGTCGCTAAGGACTTCCCAGAAGTCAAAGTCATTCACATGCTTGTGGATGCAGCCGCCACTCACCTTTGCCTGAACCCAACCCAATTCGACGTTATGGTTATGGAAAACATGTTTGGCGATATTCTAAGCGATCAGGGCGGCGGCATTCTGGGCTCTTTGGGCTTGATGCCTTCCGCTTGCATGGGCCCCGATAAAGCCTACTACGAGCCATCTCACGGCTCCGCTCCCGATATCGCTGGTCAAAATAAAGCTAACCCTTATTCAATGATCGGCTCAGTTGCCCTTATGCTCGATATGAGTTTCGGCATGGAGAACGAAGCAAAAGCCGTATGGCAAGCCATGCAAAGCGTCTTTGAATCAGGCTTCTCAACCAGCGATTTGTCCAAAGGTGGAGACGGTATCGTTTTATTAAGCACCACTGAATTTGCAGATAAAGTTATTTCCGCACTCGAAGAACTTTTGTAATTGGTATATTAGACCGAAAAAAACCCTGAATGAAGGTATTCATTCAGGGTTTTTTTCGGCATCAAGAAAACGAGGATTAGGTATAGTATTTCAATTCAAATGCCCCGTTATTTCGAACAGAGATCTTGGTTAAATCCGTGACAGATCTGGTAGATCTCGTCTGCAGTTTTAAATCCAAAATTGAAATGGCTAACATCTTTTATACAAGCGCTTATGTCTAGGTTTATTACTTCGGTATCAGTAATAGAGCAGGTATTTTTTATTTTAATTTCCTGCTGTGAAACCTGGGACCAACCCGACAACAGCGCCACGCCGCAAACTAATATTATCTGAGTAGTTTGTCTCATACATCGAATCCTTCCTACAAATACAACTAGCGTCTCCTTGACACTACTTATTCTAAGTCAACGAAAACCCGCTTACACCTGACAACATTTACAGGTTTATTCTCTGTACAAACAAACCTATAGCAAGACTCAAACAAATTATCTTCCGCAGTAAATCACACATCCTTAGGTGTCGAACATGATCCCTCGATTGCAACGCATAGTGAAAGACAATGCTCGGTACGATCAAATTGGCATAACGCTTCACACAAGCTTCTGCTAGCTGGAGTCTGTTTTCGGGCAGCGGCTGTATTATCATTAATAAGACGATGCCATAGATTAAATTTGGGATAGCACTGATTTTTTAATTGACTTTCAATCTGAGTTCATTTTGAATAACACAATACGTTTAAAGACTGGTGTACTCTAAAAACTCCAATAGCAAGGTGCGCATATGTTTCGGTCAGTTGATGTTCTTGATTACGTAACTGCTAAACCCGTAACGGTTAAAGCCGACACGAATATATTCCACCTCATCCATGAACTATTAGTTCACAAAGTTACCGGCGCAACTGTTGTTGATGATGACAACAACATTATCGGCGTTATCTCTGAAGTTGATTGTCTTCGCGCAATTCTAAACGGTAGCTATTTCAACGAAGTAAACGGAACCGTCGCAGACTTTATGTCATCTGACGTTGAATCGGTCTCTACTGAGGCAGATATACTTTCCGTCGCACAATGCATGCTCGATAAAAAAAGAAGAAGAATACCCATTGTAGAAAACGGAAAATTTGTGGGTCAGCTTAGTATTCGAAGTATTCTCAAAGCAATAAAAGAGTTTGACGTACCGTACGACAAAACCGAACGATAAATAAAATAAACAAAGAACGCACACCTTAATTATTGGGTGGTAGTTGTGTTATAGGGGCTAGGATGATCTCAATAACGTTTGTTGTCTATTTTTTTGCCATCATTTTGCTAACCGTTACGATGTTAGCAATCTCTCATTTACTCAACCCAAAAATAACGCATCGCAAGAACATATTACCTTTCGAGTCGGGCATTGTCCCCCAGGGCAGCACCGACCTTCGCTGGACCGTCAATTACTTTCTAGTCGCCATTTTATTTGTCATATTTGATATGGAAGCAGTCTTCCTTTATGTCTGGGCAATCGTTGTCATGGACACAGGTTGGCCTGCTTTTTTCGCGACCACAGTGTTTGTAGCCGTACTTCTAATTGCCCTAATTTACGAATGGAAAATGGGCGTACTCGAATGGGGGAAAAAGCTTTAACAAACAAGCAAATTGGTTTCATAAAGTTCATTCAATAATTAAAAATATAAATGAGGCTTCTGCACAAGGTTTCGACTTAGCCATAAGACAAGGCAAAGGTAACCCTTGTGTAAAGATCCCAAAATATAACTTTGAAGGCAGACCGCATGCGTTGGAAACTGACTAAACCAGATGAAGTAATTGAAGAGAACCCTTCTTTCGAGGAAATAGTTGAAAAGAATATTCTAGTCACTAAGTTGTCGGATATGGTCGCCTGGGGTAGAAGCCATTCTCTATGGCCGTTTAATTTTGGTTTATCTTGCTGCTATGTCGAAATGGCGACGGCGTTCACCAGTCGACATGACATCGCTCGCTTTGGCGCAGAAGTTATCAGGGCCACCCCCAGAGAAGCTGATTTAATTGTTATTTCCGGCACACCATTTCTAAAAATGGCACCCGTAATCAAACACCTATACGATCAAATATTAGAGCCAAAATGGGTAATCAGCATGGGTTCGTGCGCCAATTCTGGCGGAATGTACGATGTATACAGTGTCGTGCAAGGTGCAGACCGAATACTACCCGTCGATGTATACGTACCAGGTTGCCCACCAAGACCAGAAGCCCTCTTGTACGGAATCAACTTACTTCAAGAAGCAATTCAAAACGGCGATACAAAACAACGAAGACCTATCGGTCGATTTGTCACACCTCAAGAAGTTGATGACTTTTCTTGTCGATCTCTACGTGACGAAAAACATGAAGGACGAATTGCAATGACACAGTTGGACAGCCCCGATAGCGTATAACAATTACAAATTTTAGCGTAAATCGAATGAGCATGTGGGAGAAGGGAATAATATGACCGCGGCAAGCATTAACTGTGAAGAGACGTCAGCGACTGAGCACCAGACAAATGTCATCAACTATTTACGCTCAACATTAAGTAACGCCGAGTTAACGATACAAACGGAATGTTTAGGCGCTCTAACTATTTGGGTCGAAGATAGCGCGCTCATCGAGACACTTAGACTACTGAAAGAAGGTCCATTCAATTACGCTATTCTACTCGACCTATATGGCGTAGACGAACGCTTACGGCTACAACGCGAACATTTTCCTAAGTGTGAATTCAGCATCGTATACCACTTAATGTCACTGAAACATGCCGAACTAAATACCGATATTCGTATTAAACTGGCATTAGAATCAGATCAATCTAGCGCGCCTTCCATTATTTCATTATGGCCAAATGCTAACTGGTATGAGAGAGAAGTATGGGACATGTTTGGTGTACAGTTTCGCAATCATCCACTTCTTAGACGAATACTCACCCCTCCTACTTTCATAGGTCACCCTTTAAGGAAAGATTTCGCAGGAAGGGCCACCGAACAAACGCCCTTCGAAATGTCGGACAAAAAACAAAATGAAGAACAAGAAGCATTACGCTTTAATCCAACCGATTGGGGCATGCAAAAACAGTCTGAAAACTCTGACTTTATGTACCTTAACTTGGGACCAAACCACCCCAGCGTACATGGCGTGTTTAGAATTGCATTGCAGCTTGACGGAGAGCGCGTTATAGATGCTGCGCCAGATATAGGTTACCACCATCGCGGTGCGGAAAAAATTGCCGAAAGACAGACATGGCACGGCTTCATTCCATACACTGATCGCATTGATTACTTAGGCGGAGTCATGAACAACCTGCCCTATGTAATGGCGATAGAACAAATGGCAGGCATCGAAGTACCAGCACGAGCACAATGCATCAGGGTCATGATGTCAGAAATGTTCCGAATTCTTAGCCACATTCTGTTTTATGGCACCTTTGCGCAAGATATTGGTCAGCTATCAACTATATTCTACCTCTTCATCGATAGAGAAAAACTGTTCGGCATCATCGAAGCTATCACGGGAGCACGAATGCATCCTAGCTGGTTTAGAATTGGTGGAGTCGCGCAGGATTTACCCATTGGATGGGATAAAATGGTTCGCGAATTCGTAGATGAATTCCCATCAAAGCTTGATGAGTATCAAGTTATGGCGATGGACAACTCTATTCTTAAAAAACGTACCGTTGGAATCGGGAAGTACAGTACAGAAGAAGCATTAGAATGGGGAGTCACCGGACCAGGACTTCGCGCGACAGGGCTTGAATTCGATCTCAGAAAAGCTCGCCCGTACAGCGGCTATGAGCAATATGATTTTGATATACCAACTGCAAATAATGGCGACTGTTACGACCGTTGCGCCGTCCGCGTAGAAGAAATGCGGCAAAGCATACGTATTATCAAACAGTGTTTGAACAACATGCCATCAGGCCCTTATAAAGCTTCTCACCCCCTCACCACTCCGCCCATGAATAATCGAAGCAAACACGATATTGAGACCCAGATTCAACATTTTTTAAATGTCAGCTGGGGGCCGGTCATGCCTGTATCAGAAGTCATGGTTGCCATTGAAGGCACAAAAGGAATTAACAGCTACACCTTGTATAGCGACGGATCGAACACTAGTTATCGCACTCGAATCAGAACCCCGTCGTTCCCTCATTTGCAAATGATCCCGTTGATCTCTAGGGGGCTCCTTATACCCGATTTGATCGCGATTATTGCAAGCATCGATTTTGTCATGGCAGACGTGGATAGATAATGAACCCAATAACGAATGGAAATCATCAGCTCATTCAAACTGACAAAGATCAGCAAAACGAGCAACTTACTCTCGAAGAGCAAGAAGAGATAAACCATTTACTGGAGCACTACCCTGACCCCGGCGGCGCTACGATCGATGCGCTTAAAACCATTCAAAAATTTCGGGGCTGGGTGAGTGACGGAGCGATCTCTGCGCTGGCAGCCCATATGAAACTACCACTGGCCAATGTGGAATCTGTTGCCACATTTTACAACTTGATATTTAGGCAACAAGTCGGAGAAACCCTTGTTCACCCTTGCAACGGTATTAGTTGTTTACTCATGGGCTATCGAGATATTCAAACTAGCCTAAAACAAAATTTGAATATTAAAGAAGGCGAAACATGCCCGAAAACCGATATCACCTTAATCTCGCTTCCATGCCTGGGTGCGTGCGATAAGGCTCCAGTCATGTTTGTCAGACAAAGCAATCGAAGCAAGCACCCTGAAACAGACAGCCTATATGAAAATCTAAAACCTGAAGAAATCGCCGGGTTATTAAAACAACTCAGCACCGAGAACAATAACAAAGAAGGTGCAGAAAAATGATGCAACACACAGGCCCCGCAAACCCATTAACCTTACATCTCAATTTGGATGCACCCGAAAATTTAGCATCGTATGAACAGGCTGGTGGATATCAAGGATTTAAAGCTGCAATTGAGCAAACACCTGAAGCCGTATTAGGTACGATAAAAGACTCAAACTTACGTGGTCGCGGTGGCGCTGGGTTTCCAACAGGCCTCAAATGGAGTTTTGTTCCTCCGAAGAAAGACGCTACCGAAACTCGTTACTTGGTGGTTAATGCCGACGAAATGGAGCCTGGCGCGTTTAAAGATCGTTGGCTTATGGAAGGCGCACCACACCAGCTTATTGAGGGTTTATTGATCGGCGCACATACCATTTCTGCTAACGTCGCTTATATATTTCTTCGCAATGAATACTCTGTAGCCGCCTCTAGACTGCAGTCAGCATTGGATGAATGCTACGAAGCAGGACTGCTAGGCAAAAATATTCTTGGGACCAATTTGTGTTTAGACATCTACGTCCACACAAGTGCGGGCCGTTATATTTGCGGAGAAGAAACCGCGCTAATCAATTCACTTGAAGGAAAAAGGGCGAACCCTCGTGCAAAGCCTCCCTTCCCCCAAGTCGCAGGCTTATGGGGGAAACCTACAATCGTCAACAATGTAGAAACCTTCTTCAATTTGCCTAGCATCATTCAATACGGCGCCCAATGGTATCAAGACCTCGGAAACCACAAAGACGCAGGCACCAAAATATTTGGCGTTAGCGGACGCGTTAAGAGCCCGGGTCTTTGGGAGCTCCCTATGGGAACAAGCATTCGGGAAATCATCGAAAAACACGCGGGGGGGATGTGCGACGGGTACCAATTAAAAGGATATTTACCCGGAGGCGGATCAACAGACTTTCTACTTCCTGAACACCTTGACACTCCCATGGACTACAACGAAATCGGTGCTGCAGGAAGCCGTATGGGAACGGGCACAATCACTGTGCTAGATGACCAAAATTGCCCAGTCGAAGCAGTGCTAAATCTAGTAGGTTTCTTCGCACAAGAATCTTGTGGTTGGTGCACGCCCTGTAGAGATGGGCTGCCATCCGCCACATACGTATTACAACAAATAGAACAAGGCAAAGGAAAAATGTCCGATTTGGACTTCCTTGAAGATATATGTGAATTAGTCGCACCTGGCAACACATTTTGTGCCTTGGCACCAGGCGCAGCAGAACCTTTACAGAGTGGGCTAAAGTTCTTCCGTGAAGATTTTGAGAAGCATATTAGCGAGGGCTGCTGCCCTTATCACTGAACGAATGATGTAAGAATTTACGCCCATAGTTTTCTTGAGCGTACCCAACTTGATTAACGAGTTAAGCAGCGGGAAGGTTTAATGCCAGAAATAAAAATAGACGGCAAGAATTACCAAGTTAACAAAGGCAAGAATCTTCTTGAGGCCTGCCAAGACCTTAAATTAGAGTTGCCCTATTTCTGCTGGCACCCTTCTTTAGGTTCTGTCGGTTCATGCCGCCAGTGTGCTGTACTGATGTACCAAGATGAAAACGATCAAGTGGGTCGTATCACTATGGCTTGCATGACGCCGGTTACCGACGGGCAAGTGTTATCGTTAAAAGCACCCCGAGTCGAGAAATTCCGGGCATCGTTAATCGAAGCCACTATGACCAATCACCCACATGACTGCCCTGTGTGCGAAGAAGCCGGTGAGTGTCACCTACAAGACATGACCTTAATGAGTGGTCATATAGATAGGCGCTACGAAGGACCAAAAAGAACACATAATAATCAGTACTTGGGCCCCTTTATTAATCATGAAATGAATCGCTGTATATCCTGTTATCGCTGCGTTCGTTTCTACCGTGATTATAGCGGCGGCACAGATCTGAATGTTTTCTCATCAAGAAATAATGTCTATTTTGGCCGAGCAAAAGACGGCGTATTGGAAAGTGAATTTAGCGGAAACCTGGCGGAAGTATGCCCTACCGGAGTATTTACAGACAAAACTTATAGCAAACATTACACACGAAAATGGGAGCTTCAGTCATCACCGTCTATCTGTACCCATTGCAGTGTAGGATGCAATATATTTCCTGGGGAACGTAACGGCAAGCTAAGAAGAATTACTAATCGATTTCATCCTGAGATTAATGGCCATTTCCTTTGTGATCGAGGACGCTTTGGCTATGAATTCGTCAATCATACTGATAGATGTTTACAGCCCTGGCAAAGAGACCTTGAAAATAAATCAACAACTTCACTCGACCAAATAAGTGCCCACTTAGCCCTTCGCGCTATCACGTCTAGCAGTGCCAATTTAATTGCTATTGGTTCATCTAGAAGTTCGCTAGAAAACAACTTTGCCCTACGTTCACTAGTCGGAGAAGATAACTTCTACTCAGACTCGAAAGAATCTGAACACTTACAACTTGAAAGTTTACGCGAGCATTACGAATGCCGACAACGTAGCTCAAACTTGAAAGAATTAGAAGCATCCGATGCAGTCATAATGATAGGCGAAGACGTCACTCAGGTCGCACCTCGTATCGCGTTGTCAATTAGACAAATGACCAAAAATGCAGGTGTAAAAAAAGCCGCTCAGATCGGCGTACAATATTGGAGCGCGAACGAAATAAAAAACATCGCGCAAGACCTGAAATCTCCGTTTCATATTATTAGCTCACACAGTACACGCCTAGATGATGTCGCATCTACATCTGAGCACCTCCACCCAAGAGATCAAGTTGAACTGCTAAACAGCGTTATCGACATACTCAGCCAGTCTGACATAAGTTCAGCACCAGAAGATGGTTCACTAGCCTTTCAAATAGCGCAAGACTTACGATCAGCAGAACGCCCGTTTGTCGTGACGAGTGTCAGCTCAGGACATGACCTACTACTGAAAACAACCTTACGACTCAGCCAAACTTTGCAGCAGCTGAATGATCAATCAGGGCTGATTTGTGCCTCACAAAACGCAAACAGTTTCGGGTTAAACTTGCTTTGCAAATCAGAGAACCACCTTGATGCCGCGATTTCTCGGTTAGAAAACAGCGGTGATATCTCATCCGTACCCGACACGCTAATCATTATGGAAACTGACTTATATCGTTTCTATGACACAAATAAACTCGATAAAATTTTGGATAAGGTAGAGAACATAGTTGTTCTTGATCACCTGTTAACACCCACCGCGCAACAAGCTGACCTATTACTGCCGACAACAAGTTTTGCTGAGTACCATGGATCATGGCTTAACTTTGAAGGCCGCTTACAAGCTTCGGTTTCGTGCTTTCCTGCAAACGACCTCAGATGCCCTGCTTACTATTGGGTTAGTAGCGGCACACAATTCCGTGACTTGCTCGACGAGTTAGCCTCTACTAACGAGCTTCTGAGTGAATTACCCACGCTATACCCTGAAAAATCTAAGAATTTTAATATGGCCAGAAAAACCGTCCGAGCCTCTGGTCGAACGGCACAATACGCTCATATCGATATAAAAGAAATTCCACCGTCTGAAGACGACGATTCACCCTTTCAGTTTTCGCAAGAAGGTGTTGCGAGCCAAACATGCAGCTCAACATTTGACTCGCCTCCGGCTTACGTTTGGGCGCCAGGCTGGAATTCGAATGAGTCGCTTAGTCATTTTCAGTCAGATGTACATAGCTCGATTAAAGGAATGCACAAAGGACTATTGCTGTACTCCGATACCACCACCGTCGAACCGACCACCTTAGACAAGAGTAACACGCCGTTTAAACAATCCCTTTCAGAAGGCGAATTGCAAGCTTTGCCTTTGTATCATATATTTTCAGGCGATGAATTAAGCGAATATTCGTCTGAAGTACACCAACTTAAACCTCAAAATGTTATTAGAATTAACGCTAAACAAGCCAATTCTTTGGGCCTGAGCAACAACGAAAGCCTAAACATCTCGTTTGATTATCAATCGGGTGCATCTTCTGACGCCACCTACACACCTCAACAGATTATCACTCTTGCGATAGACGATTCTGTTCCCGAGGGCTCTGCACTAATTTCGGAACCAATTTTAACGCGCCTCGCGGTGAGCACTCCGTCGTTGATCAAATTGGAGAAGGTAGATGCTTGAACTAATAATTCCCGTCGTCATTCTGGTTATCCTCTTGATCTCGGCCGCCATGCTAACGTGGGTGGAACGTAGAATGCTGGGTTTGTGGCAAGATCGACACGGGCCAAATCGTGTAGGACCGTTTGGTTTACTGCAAGTCGCGGCAGACATGATAAAAATATTCACAAAAGAAGACTGGATTCCGCCGTTCGCAGACAAAGTAATCTTTGTCGTTGCGCCTATGATCGTTATGATCATGATGCTTTTGGGCTTTGCTATTATTCCCTTCTCACCCGATATCCAGATCGCGGATTTCGACAATGGTCTGTTATTTCTACTCGCGATAAGCTCGCTTTCTGTGTATAGCGTTATGCTTGCCGGATTCTCTTCCAATAGTAAATATGCCCTGCTTGGCGCACTTCGGGCTGCGGCACAAATGCTCAGTTATGAAGTATTTATGGGTTTATCCCTTATGGGAATAGTCATCATGAGCGGCAGCTTTAGTTTACGTGATATTGTCGCAGCACAAACTGACATGTGGTACTGCATTCCACAGGCAATCGCCTTGTTTATTTTTATGATCGCGGGTATTGCTGAGAGCCACCGAGCACCGTTCGACTTACCTGAAGCTGAACACGAAATAGCAGCAGGCTTTCACACAGAATATTCAAGCATGAAATTTGGTATGTTTTTTATAGGGGAATACCTAGGCGTACTGCTAATTTCAGCCATGATAGTGACATTATTTTTTGGTGGATGGCAGGGGCCATTTTTACCACCAATTGTTTGGTTCATATTGAAAACGAGCTTTTTTGTTTTGTTCTTCATTCTATTGCGCGCCGCCATCCCTAGGCCTCGCTACGACCAATTAATGGCATTTGGCTGGAAATTCATGCTGCCACTGTCTCTTCTCAACTTACTTTTAACTGGCGCCATTACATTGGCTATTCGGGCAGGTTGAACTATGAAAAGTCAAATCAAGACACTAGCAAAAGTACTCAAGCACACATTTACCTCGCCAGACACGGTTGAATACCCTGAGCAAAAGCCATATCTCGCGCCGAGATATAGAGGTCGAATCGTCTTGACGAAAGACCCCGACGGAGAGGAACGATGCGTTGCCTGCAACCTTTGCGCGACGGTTTGCCCTGTCGACTGCATATCTCTGCAAAAAACAGAAAAAGACGATGGTCGTTGGATTGCTGAAACCTTCGATATTAATTTTTCTCGCTGCATCATGTGTGGCTTTTGTGAAGAAGCCTGCCCTACTCACGCGATCCAATTAACTCCTGACGTTGAGATGGGCGAATACGACCGACAAAATCTTCTCTATCGCAAGGAACATCTATTAATTGACGGCACCGGAAAGTATCACGACTACAGCTTCTACGAAGTCAGTGGAAAGTCTATTGAAGGCAAAGAAAAAGGCGAAGCTGAAAACGAACTTCCGCCGATTGATGTTAGGAGCCTACTACCATGACACCTGAGCTCGATTTCATTCTAGACTCAATGCCCAAAATTCTATTTATCATCGCAGCTCTCGTTGCACTTGTTAGTGCCTTATTCACCGTCACTCGACTCAACGCGGTTCATGCCCTTCTTTATTTAGTCGTAACAATGATGGCGATATCGCTAATCTTTTTCTTACTCGGAGCCTCCTTTGCGGCCGCCCTACAAATTATTGTGTATGCCGGTGCGATCATGGTGTTATTTGTCTTCGTAACAATGATGCTTCACCAAGGCGAGACGACAATTACCCATGAGTCGCAACTATTTCAACCAGGCAGATCAGTTGGCGTTGTCATACTTTGTGTCATTTTATTTATAGAAGTCTTGATTCTTCTCGGCCCCTTGTCACACCTTGGAATAGACCAAATTGCTCAAGAAGCGAGTAGTACCGGACAATCCACCTCCGGTAATATCGGCGCGAGAGAGGTTGGCTTAACACTATTTGGCCCTTATCTACTTTTAGTCGAAATTTCAGCCTTGTTACTTTTAACGGCCCTTATCGGCGCTTTTCATCTTGGCCGTCGTCACCAGGAGGGCGCTGAATGATCCCCGAAGAATACCTACTTTTTTTCAGTATCGCCTTATTTAGTATTGGTGTATTTGGTGTATTGGTGAGACGAAATTTGCTGTTCATTTTAATTTCGATTGAGATCATGCTCAACGCGGTTGCGGTACTGTTTGTCGCCGGATCACATTATCACAATAGCGGAGATGGTCAGATTATGTACTTGTTAATTCTCACTCTCGCCGCTTCTGAAGTTGCCGTGGGCTTGGGACTGCTGATACAAATGTACCGCCGAATGCATACTCTCGATGTTGACCGTTTATCAAGCATGAAGGACTAGGATACGACTATGGAAAACAACACGATGTCTAGTCTACTGCTCGCGGTGCCGTTGCTTCCCTTATTCAGCGCGGCAATCTTATTAATCACGCCATTATTTTCAATTAAGTTGGCTAAAGGTATCGTTTCTTTATTGGCGGTCGGGTCAATGGCGGTTGCTGCAATCTGCACGCTGCTTCTGCATCAAGAAATGAGTAATCACACAGAAACAATGTTTAGTCATATTTATGGAAATTGGATGACTGTCGGCAGTTTTTCAATCTCGTTTGGACTTTATCTCGACGCCTTGTCTTTAGTCATGATTTCGATCATCACTGGCGTTGGTTTTCTGATTCACTTGTATTCAGTTGGGTTTATGGATGAGGACAAGGACTTTCAACGCTATTTTGCCTTCCTGAATCTTTTCGTGTCTGCAATGCTAGTCTTAGTTCTCGCTGACAATCTCCTGCTGTTGTTTCTTGGGTGGGAAGGCGTCGGATTATGCAGTTATCTTTTGATTGGATTTTGGCACGAAAAAACGGCAAATAATATGGCCGCAAATAAAGCCTTCTTAATGACCCGTGTAGGCGACACTGGCATGGCGATCGGTATGTTTCTACTGGTCTCGCAACTCGGCACACTCGATATTCAAGCAATGCAAACTTCAGCCGCTGAATTGTGGCCACTAAGCGATAGTAATTCACCCCTCGAACTCGATATGGTGACTATTTGCTGCCTTCTATTATTAGCCGGTGCTGTCGGAAAATCAGGTCAACTACCGTTACAATCTTGGCTACCCGATGCGATGGCTGGCCCCACTCCGGTCAGTGCCCTAATTCACGCTGCCACAATGGTCACAGCAGGCGTCTATTTAATTGCTCGCTGTCATAATCTATTCGAGCTTTCTCCACTTGCGATGCAATGCGTAGCAGCGGTTGGTGCAATCACACTATTTATCGCCGCCAGTGCGGCGATGGTGCAAAATGACGTCAAGCGAATTCTCGCCTATTCAACCGTAAGTCAAATTGGATATATGTTTTTAGCGCTTGGCGCGGGCGCCTAT
>ENA-OSET01001283-OSET01001283.1-sediment-metagenome-genome-assembly--contig:-NODE-1283-length-26245-cov-11.836976_pt1 | contig 26245 bp, 24 predicted proteins | sample MGYA00237882_ERZ534229 | MGnify/ENA primary metagenome ERZ534229 (study PRJEB26408, sample SAMN06266212) | sediment metagenome | isolation source: Hudson Canyon methane seep mesocosm | place... | reverse complement strand
AAGAACATTGCAACAATACCTGCTAGGAAAGCAACTAAAACACCGACCATCAAAAATCCGCCAAGAAAGCTAAAATCTTTACGAGTAGTTAGTGCATAGCCGGATAGTCCTAGAAAAATAACGCCTGTACCACCTAATGCTGTCATAATTAATTCATGACCATTGCTAAAAGCATTAAGGTACATATTTAAAATAGGTCCTAAAGTAAGTCCCATAAATCCAGTTAATGCAAAAACAAATACTAGCCCTAAAGAACTATTGCTGAATTTACTAGTCAAAAAAAGCAGTCCAAAATAACCGATCATAGTGACAATCATACCAGGGTGAGGAAGATTGAAAACCATTGCAAGGCCAGCTGTAGCAGCACTAAAAAGCAAAGTCATGGACAATAGCATATAAGTGTTTCTTAGCATTTTATTGGTTGATAAAATACTGGCTTCTGGACGTGAAGCAGCCGTCTGTAATCTCATTGTGTTTTCCTTATGTGGATCAATACTATAAAAGTTGGTTTTCAATTTTAAGGTGAGACAAAATGAATGATCATCTCACTATGTTGATAACCTAAAATCGACAACGCAATCTTACAAGAGTTTCATTAGTTTTGTAAGTATTTTTCAGTAAACGTGACTAACTTGGAATATGACAGAAAAATCAACAACAACACCTTATCAATTAATGGGTGGAGAACCTACTATATTAAATCTGGTTGACAGGTTTTATTTTTATATGGACACCTTACCAGAAGCCGAAGGTATTAGAAAAATGCATGCGGCAAGTTTAGCTAATGCCAAAGATAAATTATTTAAGTTTTTATCGGGTTGGTTAGGTGGACCTGATCTATTTGTGCAAGAATTTGGACACCCGATGTTAAGGCGACGCCACTTTCCTTTTGAAATTGCCCAATCAGAGAGAGACCAATGGATGCTATGCATGAATAAAGCAATTGCAGAAATATCAATGGATGAAAAGTTAAAAAATAGTCTAGTTGAAGCATTAGATCAGTTGGCAAGCCATATGATCAATCAATGATAAATAACAGGATCTGATTAAGATGTCATTATTTAAGCAATTACTACTCCTTATTTCAGCACTGTTTGTGATGATTTTTAGCGTTAACTTTGTTTTGAGTGTTAACAATATAAGAGGGTATTTAGAGGGAGAATCAGAAATACATGCTCAGGATACTGCAACTTCTCTAGGCTTGTCACTGAGTCCTTATATGGTTAATGAGACTGATCCTGTCATTGAAACGATGATGAATGCCATCTTTGATATGGGCTACTATCAAGAAATAAAGTTAGTGAATGTAGAAGATAAGCCACTGGTCACATTAGCAAACAATACAGTGATTGAAGGTGTACCCAACTGGTTTATTGAAAATATTTCAATGAAAACTGCAAGAGCAGAAAGTGAAATCAGTTCAGGCTGGAGTATTAGTGGCGTGGTGTATGTCACCCTTAATCCAGGGTACGCTTATCTAAAGTTATATGAACAGGTTAAACAAAGTTTTTATTATTCATTGGCTGCTTTTGTTTTCTCAATCATATTGTTGTTAGTTGTTTTACGAGTGACTTTATCGCCATTAAAAAGAATTGACCGGATGGCATTAACGATTGCAGCTGGAAAATTTGAAACTATTGAGCAATTACCCTGGACGACAGAAGTTAGAAATGTCACCGTATCAATGAATATGATGTCCAACAAAATTGAGGCAATAATTAACAACCTTAATTTAAAATTAGATGGAATAGGGAAAAAACTTCAACAGGATAGTTTGACAGGGCTCAATAATAAAACCAGTTTTGAAACAGAGATGAAACGTCTGTTTATTTCCGAAAATGATGTTGAAGCTTATATTTTCTTGATAAAAATTGATGCCTTAAGTATTTTAGTTAAAGAACTGGAAGCAAGCTCTGTTGATGTTTTTCTAAAAGATTTTTCTCAGGTTTTAAAGCGAGTGTCTGAACAAAGCAAATGGGGAGAGGTTTTAGTTTATCGTTTTTTTGGTTCTGAGTTTGCGCTATTAGTAGAGCAAATGAATTTTCAGCAAACTGAAGAACTGGCAAAGACATTAAGCAACTCTTTTGCAGAAGTAGCTGAGAAATATCAGCGGTCAGATATTGCTCATATAGGGGTAACCCCATTTAATCCAATAGTTAGTACAGAAAGTATTTTATCAGCAGCTAATGAAGCTTATGAACAGGCGCAATTGATTGGAGCAAATAGTTACTTTATACGGACAGGGGATGATCAGGCTAAAGATATTGCCGAATGGAAATCTTTAGTCTTTAAAATTGTTGATAAACATGATTATAGTGTTTCATTTGTTGGAAGAGTTAAGGACTTTGAGTCTGATCAAATAGTAATGGAAGAGGCCTTTACTCAGGCTCTTGATCATAACGGAAATATTCTTTCTATAGGTACCTTTGTCTCAATTGCTGAAAAATTTGAAAAAATTGTCGAACTGGATAAAGGAATTATATTTAAAGTAATTAAACATATAGAAGAAGAGTCTATTCATTATGCAGTCGCAATCAATTTATCAACCCGAACAATTAAAAACAGTCATTTCCGCTCGTGGTTAGCGAGTTATATCAAACAAAAACAATTAATTTCTCAACAGCTGGTTTTTAGTTTTTCAGCTTATGCAGTGATAAAAGATTTTTCTGCATACAAAGAGTTTTTTGAGTTTGTTCATCAATTGAATGCCAGAGTCATGATTAAAAGGTTTGAGACTCAGTCTTTGTCTCCAGAACTTGCAAAACAGTTAAATCCTGATTTTATACGATTAGCGAGAGAATTAGGTCAGGGTATTGCTGTTGATGAAGGCAAACAAGGTTTTGTGGAAACAATGAATGACATTGGTGATTTATTAGATATTAGTATTCTGGCCGAAAATGTTGGTTCCGATGATGATTTTAACTGTATAAAAAAAATTGGAATTGCTGGTGCAAGTCGATAACTGCCTCGGACGGGGTTAAATTTAATGCTTTGGAATAAGCCGGAGATGGTGAACGCTTTTTTGAAGTGTCGATTACTGATAGGCTTACTTTGTTTATTTAGTCTATTTACCGTTTCTGCGACATTAAATATTAGCACTGAATTAATCGCTGAGATTGAACAGAAACATGGTGTTGAAGCTTCGACAAGGGTGCAGCAATGGCAACAACTGATGTTGACTGCAAAGACCTTACCAGAACAAGAAAAATTACAACGGGTTAATAATTTTTTTAATCAGCAAATAGACTTTGTTGATGATATTTATTTGTGGGGTGTTAATGACTACTGGGCAACACCAATAGAAGTTTTGTTTCAAGGTGCTGGTGATTGTGAGGATTTTTCCATTGCCAAGTACTTTACCTTAATAGAGTTAGGCGTTGCAGAAAAGAAAATGAGGATAACCTATGTTAAAGCCTTGAAATTAAAAAAAGCACATATGGTTTTAACTTATTATTCCTCTCCACGAGCTGTACCAGTGGTGCTGGATAATTTAATTCCAGAGATAAAGTTAGCAACTAAACGGACTGATTTATTACCTGTTTATAGCTTCAACGGTTCTGGTTTATGGCTAGCAAAATCTAGAGGAAGAGGTAAAAAGGTAGGCGGCTCAGGTCGAATAAGTCTGTGGACAGATCTTAAACAGCGGATGTTAAAGAATTCGTTACATTAACTGTAGAAAAAGGAAAAGTAATCAATACCTTAGCATTTAACTACACCATTCGGCGTAGCCAGCGAGCAAAAAAAACACGTATTATTGTGACGACTGACAAGATAGAAGTCGTCGCCCCATTACGCGTTTCAGAACGAAGAATACATAATTTTGTTAAATCACAACAAGACTGGATAGAGACTGCAACGGACAAAGTAGCAAAAAATAAACAAAGTATCAATAAGTGGGCACCTGAAAAATATATGGATGGTGTCAGCGTGCCTTTTCGGGGAGGTTACAACAAAATACAACTTAAACTAGCGACATCAAAAAAAGTTAGTATCACATTTGATCAACAGGTTTTTACTATATATCTACCTGTTAATATTGCAGAAACAGACAGGCATGAATTGATTCGAAGTGGACTGATAGACTGGATGAAAAGTCAGGCGGCTAAGGATGTGAAAAGTATTGTTGATGAATATGCCAGAAAATATAATTTATACCCTCGATTTATTAGAATTAAAACCCAGAAAAGCCGCTGGGGAAGTTGCGGGATTCATAATGATATCAATCTAAACTGGCTATTAATACTCGCCCCACCCAAAGTCATGGAATATGTTGTTATTCATGAATTGTGTCATATAAAAGAAAGAAATCATTCGGCAAATTTCTGGATGCTAGTTGAGAAACATTGCCCAGACTATAAAGAACAAAGAAATTGGTTAAAACAAAATGGCCAGAGTGTTATGCAAGGTTTGTGATGACGTTTAATTTAAAAAAGACAGCCTTTTATAGTGTTGTAGCATTGATTATATTTTCAGGTCAGTTTTTATTAAATCATGGATTAGTAACGGGTGCTCCGCCAGTTATTAAGCAAAAAACAATGACTGGATACAATGCCATGAAAACAATCAGCCAGGGGCCCGCAATAATTTACTTTTGGGCTGAATGGTGTGGAATATGCAAAATGATGCAGCAACCATTGACTGCCGTGTCTGAAGATTTCCCAGTGATAACGATTGCTGTTAAATCGGGTGATGATAAAAAGGTACAAAACTATTTAAATGAGAAGTCGCTAAACTGGAATGTAGTGAATGACCCTTTAGCTGAAATAGCAAAACAATACCAAGCAAAAGGTGTTCCTTCTGTTTTCTTTTTAAATGAAGATGGGAAAATAATATTAACAACTTCTGGGTATACCAGTGAGATTGGATTAAGGCTGAGGTTGTGGTTAGTGAGTATATTCAGGTAAAAGTAAGCAGTCTTTTTTGAAAGAAAAGGGTAGGTGAATTTATTAGTACAGATGTTATTACCAAGGGAAGATACCATTGGAAAATGGAGTTAGGAACCAGGTTCAGTAATTGTGGTGCTAAGTGAGTCTGGTATTACTCAAACACCACTGAAAATTTTGGCTGATGCAGTCATTATTCAGTGGTTAGTTAAGGTGGCGTAGCCTTTCTGTGTACAAGTATTTTACTTACGAGCTAATTTAGCCTGTTCTAAAGTTTTGCTTTCATCAGGCAAAGTCACATTTAGAAAGTTATTTAATGCACCTTTACTGGTTAAAATACGATATTGAGCAAAAATTTCATCATATTTTGCATTGGTATAAGCACTTTTAGAGACGAACATTTCATTTGCAGAGTCTAATAAATCTAATAGAGTGCGTTGACCGATGTTAAATTGTTTTTGATAGGCTCTATTACTTTTTATACTGGCGTCCTGATGAGTTTTAAAGAAGTTTATCTGACTTTTGATTGTTTGGTGTGCAACCCAAGACAAGCGCATGCTTTCAACAACTTGTCTGTATGTATTGTCTCTGATGTCTTTGGCTTGGTTAATTAATTGAGAGGTTTCTTTGCGGCGTGCAAGGTCTTTACCTCCATTAAATAGATTGTATCTAAGTCGCACCATTGCGCTGGCATCTTCATTTTTACCTTTAATACCATCCAGGTCTACATTGTGAGAGGCACTGGCTTCAAAGTCTATTCTTGGCATATAAGCCGCTTTTGCAGTATCGTGTTGAGCAAAGGCAGAATCTATATCAGCATTGGCAGATTTTAAGATAGGGTGATTGGCAACAGCTTGTTCTATGGCTGACTCTAAGCTTTTAGGTAATGCAGTGACTGGTGCTTCAACTGACTGCAAGTCATTAGGTAATTGTCCAATAATTCTTAAAAAAGCAGTTTCTGAATCTTTAAGGTTTCCAATTTCTGATAGCGTGTTTTTTTCTGCCAGAGCTAGACGACCATTAGATTGGTCTGCATCTGCACGTCTGCCAATACCACGTTGGCTACGTAATTGAATTTGATCATTTGTTCTTTGGTGAACTAATAAATTGTCCTTGGCTAAAGACAGTAATTCCTGACGACGCAACACATTTATATAGGCTTCAACAGCGTTTAAAGCGGTGATTTCTGATTGTCCAAAAACAGTATAAGCTCTGGCATTTGTTCTGGCTTCATGGCGATCAACTTCACTAGGTGTTGCTAGGCCATCAAAAATCATTTGTTTTAATTGAATTGAAGCCTCTTCACGACCATAAGAAACGGTGCCATCTGTTCGGCCTCGTGTTGTTGGGTTTGATGACTGTTCCCAGCCTATACCCGCAGCAATATCTATAGTGGGGAAATAAGCTGATTTTGCCTGACTTATTTCATTTGCAACAGCAGAGCGTTCAGATTTTGCTGCTTGAATTTGTGGGTTGTCATCAATAGTCTTTTGTATCGCTTGCTGTAGTGTTTGAGCTGACGCTAAAGAAGGGAAAAGGTTACAAATAATTAAGCTGCTTACAGCGAGAGAATGTTTAAGTTTCATATCCTTTTAAAATCATGTTGTATGGTGAGTATTGGAAGAGTAGTGTAATTCGTTGTATTGATCAACCAAATTCCTTAATAAATAAGGCTAAGTGTAAGCGATCAGGCACCTTAAGTTTTTTAAAAATTGAGGTTAAATGCGCTTTAACGGTTCTTTCTGAAATAAAAAGAGCTTCCGCAATGACTTTGTTGCTATCACCAGAACGAATCTTGTTAGCTACTTCAGATTCACGGTTAGAAAGTGTGGCTAATAATTTAATGGAATCAGCTGAATTTTGTTCGGCATTGCTATCTATTGAATCGGGTTTCATTTGCACAAGTGATCCAATTACTCTTGAAACAAGATGGCGTCGAATCCAAATATCGCCTTTTAATATTCTCTCTATAGCCAGCATCAGTAGTTTTGCTGATTCGGATTTGTCGCAATAGCCCGCTGCTCCATGGGTTAAGGCATTTATTTGATTATCTTCTGACCAGTTATTACCTATAATAAGAAAGCGGCTTGATTTTGTCTTGAATAAAGATAATAAATCATCATTGTTAATCAGTTTTTCAGCATCGACCAGTGTGATATCCGCGGTGAAATCAGAGTCGGTATCTAGTAAGGTGTCAATTTGGTAGTGTTCACTGAGTATTGATGACCAGAATGCAAGCAATTCTTTGTTATCAGAAAAAAATAATATTCGATTCAAGTGGATAGTCCTAAGATAGATTGCTTGCTGTTATCGGGGATCAAAATTTATCGCTCTTTTAGCGCTCTATCTCTTGCCTTTAGTATGGGTTTAAGTAAATAGTCCAGAACAGATTTTTTGCCTGTTAAAATATCAACATCGGCCGTCATGCCAGCAATAATATTCAGGCGTTCTCCATTTTTTTCCAGATAAGTTTTATTCGTTCTCAAGCGAATTATATAGTAACTTTTACCATCTTCTTCATTAGTTATAGTATCTGCACTAATATGTTCTAGTTCTGATTCTAGTCCACCATAGATTGAAAAGTCGTAAGCTGTCAATTTTACCATAGCCTTTTGCCCTGGATATAAAAAGGCAATATCAGCAGGTCTGACTTCTGCTTCAATCAAAAGTTGATCTTCTAAAGGGACGATTTCAACTAAATCCATGCCGGGTTTTATTACGCCTCCAATAGTCGTTACTTTTAGTTGTTTGATGGTGCCTTTAACTGGAGAAACAATTTTAGTTCGTGTCACTCTGTCTTCAAGCGCTAGAACAGAGGTCGATACCCTGTCGAGTTCAGCTTTGATATTATTTAGCTCTTCAAGGGCTTCGGTATGAAAGCGAATTTCCAGTTCAGATAGTTTATTTTTAGCCTCATTTAAAGAGGATTTAACTCGGGGAATGGATAAGCGAGCAGAGGATAATTCGCCTCTTAAATCATTGGTACTTCTTTGCAAGCGTAGAATCTCTACTTGTGACATAGCGCCTTCAGCCACTAGAGGTTCTGACATCTTTAATTCTTTTCTCAATAAATTATAACTTCTGGAAATTTGAGCTGTTTTAGAATTTAACTCTATAAGGTTTTGTTCTTTTTGTCGAATTTGATCTTCTAATATTCTTCTGTTGGCCTTTAATTCATTTTCTCTAGAGTGGAGTAAGTTCTTTGCATCACTAGCAATACCTGGGTGATTGTTAAGGACTTCTTCTGGAATATCAATAGTCTGTTTATTAACTTCTGCTGATAAGCGTGCTTTAGTGGCTAATAATTCATAATATTTCAGTTTGGTTTCATTAAAGGAGGATGCAAACCTGACAGCATCTAATTTAAGCAGTGCTTGACCTTTTTCAACCTGATCACCTTCTTTGACCAGAATATCAGCAAGAATACCACCTTCCAGATTTTGTACTACTTGAATATGGCTGGAAGGAATGGTCTTTCCTGAGCCACGCGTTACTTCATCTAATGTTGCAAAATTAGCCCAGATAATGGCAATAATGACAAAAATAAAGGCTAGCCATAAAATAATATGGCTGTGAATCGAGGCGCCATAAAGATTAGCGGCATTAATGTCGCTTATAAAATCCTGGTCTTCTGTCTGCTGCTGATAATTTGATTTTAATTCACTCAGTTTGTTTAACATAGCTTTAACCTGAAACCTTTATTTGACCTTGCTTTAATGCATTAAGCACTGCTGTTTTTTCTCCATCAGCAACAATTTTAGAACCGTCCATAACAATTAATCTATCAACTAATTCTAATAACGAAGCTTTGTGAGTGACGAGTATTAAGGTTTGTGAATCCAATGCCTTAGAAAACTGTTGTTTAAAGGCTTCTTCAGTACTGTTATCCATGGAATTGCTGGGTTCATCCAGAATGAAAATGGGAGGAGATAACAATAATGCTCTGGCTACGGCAATGCTTTGTCGTTGTCCGCCAGATAAAGCCGAGCCACGCTCACCTACAGGTAGATCAAAGCCTGCAGGATGCTTGTTGACAAAGTTTGTAACGCCGCTAATCTCTGCGGCTCGTAATATTAAAGCATCATCTGCAAAACGTGAACCGAGAGTAATGTTGTCTTTAACGCTACCAAACATTAAAGAAATATCTTGAGGTACATAGCCGATTTGACGGCGTAATTCAGAAGGGTCTAGTTGTCTGATATCCGTACCATCAATAAGAATCGAACCTTCTTGTGCTTGATAAAGGTTCATCATCAGTTTCTCTATGCTACTTTTTCCTGAACCAATACGGCCAATAAAGCCAACACGTTCGCCCGCTTTAATTTTAAAAGAAATGTTGTCTAAAGCTTTGATCGGTTGCTCAGGATAACTAAAGCTGATGTTCTTAAATTCAATCGCTCCTTTGAAAGTAGGCCTATGTAAAAACTTTTTACCTATTTCCCTTTCAACAGGCAAAGTCATCAGTTTGTCTAATGAAGCTAGAGATGCTTTTGCCTGGTGGTAACGGGTTAATAATGAAGCGATTTGGGAGACAGGTGCAAGTGCGCGTCCAGTAAGAATGGTACAGGCTATCAGTCCCCCCATGGTTAACTCACCTTCTGAGATTTTATAAACGCCCCAAATAACCACGGCAACCGATGACATTTGCTGCAAAAAAGCAGAAAAATTAATCGCTATGGAGGAAAGGAAGCGCGATTTAAGGCTCAAACGTGCAATATGGCCTATATTTTGTTCCCATTGTCTCTGAATTTGGCTTTCAGCTCCTGTACTTTTGATGGAGTCAAGATTGGTCAGAGATTCAACTAATGTGGCACCTTTTTGCGCAGAATATTTAAATAATTCATTAATAGTTGCCTTTAATGGTTTTTGAACAGCAAGACTAACGATGATAGCCAAGGGTAAAACAAGCAACGGGATAAGGGCTAAGTCCCCCCCAAGTAAATAGATGACGGTGAGGAAAATAAATAAAAAGGGAATATCTACCAGAGTCGACAGGGTGGCGGAGGTTAAAAACTCTCTAAATGATTCAAATTCATGCAAATTGTTTGCAAATGCGCCGACAGAGGGTGGACGCGACTCCATCTTAATACCCAGAACCTTTTCAAAAATAGTGGCAGATAAAATAATATCAGAGCGTTTTCCTGCTATATCAATAAAATAGCCTCGTAATGATTTCATTATAAAATCAAATAGAAAAACAATGCTTACACCAATAGCCAGTACCCAAAGAGTTTCTAAAGCATGATTTGGCACAACCCTGTCATACACATTCATAACAAATAAGGGTGAGGCCAAGGCAAAAAGATTGATCAATAAGGAAGCGATTAACACTTCAATATAAATAGGCCAGGACTTAAAAATAACATCCCAAAACCAATGATTAACTTTAGGTATTGCTGAGTGAGTGCTACGCTCATCGAATTTATGATTTATTTGAATAAAAAAACAACGGCCAGTGTAGTCTTGCTGCAATTCGTCAACAGAAACTGTTTTTTCGCCGCTATCTGTTTCAGGTAGAATAATTGTGCATTGCGCTTTGTTGCTGGCAATTAATACACAGGTTTTATTGTTTTTTAACAGCAAAACAGCCGGTAAAACCAAATTAGAAATTTGATTTAATGGCCGTTTAATCAGTTTTGTAGAAAAGCCGGCGCGTTCAGATGCTCTGATAAATAAGGCAGGTGTCAGTTGATTATTGACCAAAGGCAACCCAGCTGTGAGCGATTCAGCTGAATGGGGGTTATGTAAAATTTTGCAGATTGAGAGTAGAGCAAGTAATAATGAATCATCGTGATGAGATAGCGATGATAGTTCTTTATCAATGATATCAGGTTTTTGGTCTGTCATATTTTAGCAATAGCCCAGCAAGATAATTGTTTTGTTAATGCTGGCAGTATAGTTTAAAAAGTATAAGTTAATACAATATAATGGTAGCTGATTACGTATGAGTCTTAGTCATTTTAAAACAACAGTAAGAGATAAATAGCTTCTCCGTGTACTTCGTGGTTGATATGTCATTAATAAGCTAGAATTGATTATTCAACTGAGGTTTTCCAGATACGTAGAGACGTAGCATGCTACGTCTCTACAAAATGACTGATTCTACGTTTTTAAACAAAAAGAGACAGGGTTAGGTACGAGTCTCAGATACTTTAGAGCACCAGTAATGCAAGCTTCACACTCCATCTCGGTAAAGAATGTCTTGATCCAGACATTGAAGGGTTGTATAAAAAGGCTGAAGCTTGTGGGTAATCAGCATCTTACATTCACAAAAGCAGTTGGTTCAGATTGGGCATTAGCTGCCAATCAAGACTTTCTCACTTCAAACGTCATCATTACTCGTGTAGACCTCGGCAACTTTTTAACATCGCTGTGGAGGAACTTGCTGATAGGAGTGGGGGGCTCACCTATCGGTACTGAGTGGGCTGTGGGGGATATTGCCAACTGGGACACTCTTAGCTACCTGAGTTTTAATGATTACGGCTCCAATGAGATAGACGGTGGGGGGCTTTTAAATCTTTAAAGTCCCTCAGTGGTTCACCTTATTTTGGATGATATTTATTTCCAATACAATTCAAAACTTGGTCAGAGGGTGGAGAGGGGGGCAATGGCGTGCTAAAACTTTTTCATACTAGCAAAAAAGATAGGGCCAAAGCTTAGGAACGTGCATGAAACAACTTCCCGATTTATAACAGGTCTTTTTACTCCAGGTGGAATGATCTCATTCGTTGCGTAGAATAACTATACGCCTCATCAGATCATTCCAGCTGAAGCAAAAATCCAGCGTTATAATTTCGGGAGCTTATTCCATGCACGCTCCTTATTTATCAGGAGCATATACTATGGCGGAAATAGGGAGTATTTTAAAATTCATTATATGACTGCCAGTCGGGCAGTGAGAAAATATGAATATTCATTATGTTGGAATGTCAGACCCCGATCAGCCCTCTGTCGATCATTTTAAAGCTGAATATTTATTTTTTATGAAGTTTCTGGCTTTTTTTGACCAATTGGATTGAAAACATTCTGTAAAATATGCTAAGTATGCTATATTTAGTGTTGTGAATTGGTGATAATTAACATGATAAACAGCAGTGGACAGGCTTTTAATGTTAGTTCAATTTGCTACATTTTAGTCTACTTGTAAAAAAGGATTCTAAATAATTTATTTATTTCAAGGTAATTATAATGAAAAGAAGTTTTGTAATAGTAACAACAATAGTAACTGCTTTATTAACAATTGCTACTGCTCAAGCAGAAACTGGAGGTGCTGGAGGGATGCACAAAATTGCACCATCAGCAGGTAGAGATCCAGCGGGTCATCATCGCCTTCAAGGATCATCATTACATGAAAATGCAGCTAATTATCATAAAGTTGCTGCAAAATACCATAAAGTAGCAGCGGCAAAATACCGTAGAGCTAAAGATGACGTGGCTGTTAAAAATGCACTGGCTGCTATAAGCGCTTCAGAAGATGCTTCACGTGCTACAGAGGCATCAAAAGCAATTCTACCAAAATAAAAAACAAACACAGGTAGAGTAGGGTGGGCGACATGCTTGTTCACCCTGCATGAGTTTTGAGGAACTAATACGTGGTATGGGGTCAGTCAAGGTAGTCACATTGCCTCAAAGAGCATTAGGGCATCACCCATTAGCCAGCCCATGGCAATAAGAAAAATAAATACATCAAGCAAACTCCAGATTACTCCCCCCTTATTCCATAATTAAAAACAGTGCTCGGGGTCTTAGCTCTTTCCTCGGTTTTGACTATCTTTAGGGTATCTATCATTAGGCATTTGTTCTGGCTTGTCCAATCCTTATCGAATAAGAAGTTACGTTGTATCATATAGCTTCTAAAGTTAATGCGCGTGAGGTTATTTTTAACTGATGAAGATTGTTTGTTATTTTGAAAATACTACTAGACCAGTGTAAAACGATCAACTGTGTTTGTTATGTTTAGGAACGAGGATTCAATAATACCCGCTCCCAATTTTTGATGGATAAGCATTATTATTTGTAAATAGAAACGCCTGGTGGGAATCTATCGCTATCAAAGGGTGAGGGGACGACAAATTAAGTTATTACAGGCAAAGCGGAGGATATTTAGTTACGCCTCAAGGGGCTATTATTACAGCTCTGAGCCCTCACTTGCTGGGGAGGTTGGGGAGAGGAAAGCTTAAAATAAATCCTTTTTTCCTTATTCTTTTTGTGTTCAGAAAAAAGAATTAAGAATTTGCAACAGAGAATTATTTAACTCCTCCTCTGACACACCGCTTCGCTGCTCCTGCATCTGACCCAACCCTGAGGGCTTACGTCAACAGCATTGCATCAGGAGAGGGCCTTAAGAGCTAATTCATCTTTAACATTTAACGGTGAAATCACTGTGTTTTTTGGGTATCTATATGAAACTAGTTAAGCTTAATTTTATTATCGATATTATTGCTTTTGTTGGCTTTGTTTTGCTGACAACAACAGGTGTTCTGATGCGCTACATCCTGCCTCCCGGCAGTGGTCGCCATTCTACAATCTGGAATTTAGACAGGCATGATTGGGGCGGTATTCATTTCTGGATTTCGGTTGGCTTTTTTGCCATTCTGGCCGTTCATTTGTTATTGCACTGGCGCTGGATTGTAAATGTTATTAAGGGGCATTCTAATGAGCGCTCAGGTTTGCGATTTTCTCTAGGTATCGTTGGCCTGATAACGGCTGTGGCATTGGGTGTCTCACCGATATTTGCTCCAGTTGAAATAGATTTAACTAAAAAATCAAACTCATTCCTTTCTGAACATAAATATGAGGGCTTTTCTGTACGAGGTACTATGACCTTCGGTGATCTGGAACAGACAACGGGAGTTCCTGCTAGTTATATTATTAGCATGCTGAAATTACCCGTATCAATATCACTAGAACGGCAACTTGGATCTTTAAAAAAACAATATGGGTTTGAGTTAAATGATATTAGAGATATTATTAAAGCTCATAAAAACAACAAACTAAAACCATAGGGACCATCATGAAGAAAATAATTTTTATATCTATTTTGCTAGCACAAATAGTAGGCTGTTCAGCAGAAATTGGTAGTGAAGCCTGGTGTTCCGGGCTTAAAGAAAAACCTAAAGGTGAGTGGTCAATGAATGAAGCAAGCGACTATACCAAACACTGTCTTTTTAAATAAGGAGTTCGTATTCACCAGAACTGCCTGACTTATTGTATTACATGGTTATTAACAAAGCAGAGCTTAGCAAAAAACTAGCTCATCTTGTTCCCATGCTCCCGCGTCACTGCCATTAAGTTAAGGGATTAGCCCGTTGGGGCGCAGTGCTTTAGCCTGCATTCATAGCTAAAAATAGCAGGCTAAAGCACTGCGCCCCACGCTGTATTTCTCTTAACTTAAAGTGATGCTCCCGCGTGGGAATACATACTTGCCTAGCGTCACAGCACGGTATGTGTTCCCACCGAATACAAACGAGAAATAAATGCCTGGCTTTGTGTATTATTTCCAGGCACCTATTGCTCTATTCAATTCGGCTTCTGCACGTAAGGCATCAAATCTCGCGGCTATATTTCTGGCATGTGATTGATCTCTGGCGACTTCAGCTTCTATATAACGTGTGACAGTGACCATGCCTGCTTTACGTTGTTCGTTGACCAGGCGCTGGGCTTCTTCAGCAGCCATTACCGAACTTGAGGTAACTTTTATTCTGGCCAGGGCTTCCTGTACTTTTAAATGTGCAGATTTAACCGCATGTTCAATTATTAATTGTGTTTGTTTAGCGGATTTTTTAGCTATTGCTAATTGATATTCTGCTTTTTTGATGGTTTTACTGTCTCGAAAGCCTGAGAAAATGTCCATTTCGACCATTACTCCTGCTGTGACATTATCTCTGTTAGTGCTGTAATCAAGATTTTTACTATCTGAACCATAAGAAACATAAGCGTCCGCTTTGGGTAAATAAGCACCTCGAGCGGCATTTAATTGTTGTTGGGCAATTTCTATCTGTTTATTGGCTGTTTGTGTTTCAGGGCGCTGGGCCATTGCAAGCGTTAATAATTGATCAAATGTTTGATTGCTTTGCGGCATTTTCCATTGTTTGGAGGCATTGATTTCAAACGCCTGATCAGCAGTGAGACCAAGTAGGCTTTTTAAGCCGGTTTTTGCTAATTCTATCGCATTTGCAGTTTGTATCTTTGTGTCTTGTGCTTGTGCTAACTGAACCTGTAGTGATAACAGATCAGATTTTAAGACTGATCCTGCTTCGTATCGATTCCTGCTTTGAGTTAATTCTTTGTTAACGGCTGCAATGGAACGAATTGCGACTTTATCTGCTTCTACTGAAGCAAGATAGGCATAAAATGTAGAGCTCACAGTTTGTATTAACTGATTTTGGGTTGCTGATTTTTCTAATGTGGCTGCTTCTACACCTAGTTGAGCGGCTTTGCTTTGAAAATAATCCTGTCCGCCTCTAAATAATGATAAACGTGCCGAGACTTCAGGACGATAATTATCTGTACCACCTGGATTGTTAAAGTCGGTTGTCGGGGTGAAATTTAGTCTGCGCTGAGCGATAATCATACCAAATGCCTGGGAAGGGTTATTGGAATGGGTATAGGATAAACTGGTTTTTATATTGGGATAAAAACTGGATAGAGCAATGCCCAAGTTAGCTTCTGCTTGCGCTATTCTATCTTGCATAATTTGCAAGTTAGGGTTATTAAGCAATGCATGATCTATGGCTTGTTGTAAAGTATATGTATTATTTTCTGTTGCCGATAGATTTGCCGAACTAAATAATAGTAGTGCAGAGATTAATAATGGTTTTTTATATAAATTAAACATATTAATGTTGTCCTTATTCTCTTGTTTAGCAGTTTTTTATATTGTTTATGTTCATTTGAACGTAACCTTCCCACCCAACATTTAAGTCAACAGGGAAGTAGAAATGAACTTTATTTACTATGAAGCTGCTCGGGTGAAACCAGCTGTTCTCCAATCGCTAAACCAGAAATAACCAGCGTATTGCCAGCTGATTGTTGACCTACTCGAATAAAGCGTCGAACGGGGATGTTTTTTTCTAAGACCCAGACCACATCTAATTGCCCCATTTGTTTTATATAGGAAGTAGGGATAAGTAGTTGTTGTTGCTTAGCTGATGGAATGAGTATTCTGGCAAATAACCCCGGTAATAATTTCCCTGATTGCTCAATTTTGGCTTTGATTAGAAAACTACGGGCACCAGGGTCAGCGGCTGGAACAATTTCTTCAATAGTTGCCATTAAGGTTTTATTTAATGCTGGAATATGGGTTTCTAGCTGTTGTCCAATATTGAGGGTGAGAGCCAATGATTCACGGACATTGGCATCTATACGCAGTGATTGTGGGTCGTATAAAGTCAGTAATTTCATTCCTGGAGAGGCTAGGTCACCAGGTTCAGCAAACCGATCTATCACTCTTGCAGTAAATAGTGCTCTGATCTGGCTGTAACTTGAAGTGGTTTGTGATGATGTTAATTGTTGTTGTGCACGAGCTAATTGTGCTCTCAGACTATTGTAGTTAGCGCTGGCTTGCTCTAATTGGGCTTTAGTAACACTTTCTTTTTTGTAAAGGCTTTTAATTCGGGTGTAATGTGATTTTGCCTGAGTCAATTGAGCACTAATAGAATTAATGTTCTCTCTTGATTGAGCAACATTTGAGCGATTATTTCTATTGTCTAGTTCAATCAATAAATCACCTTTATTAACAGTATCCCCAGCCTTTACAAGGATCGCCTTAATAGGTGCAAGAATTCTAGCCGCTACGTGTGTGGTTTGCTTGGAACGAACAGTAGCGGGTACATCTTCATTTAATTGAGTAATGGTGTTGGCAAGGGTTAAGGTTTTACCCTTATAAACAGTGTTGTTGCTGATTTTACCCGGTTCAATTTTTGTATCAAATGAGCCTGCCATCCAGAATATGGCAAGTAAAAGGCCCGCAATGGTTGATACAGGCATCGCTAAAGTTTTTATTTTATTGTGCATTTGTATGTCCTAAATCTTTTCTTCTGCAGGTGAATAAACCAGGTAATAAACTACTGGAATCACTAATAAGGTAAACAGGGTAGAGGCTAATATACCAAAAATAATCGCAATAGCTAAGCCACTGAAAACGGGGTCTAAGGTGATAATCAGATTGCCGAGCAAGGTTGTTCCAGCCGTTAACAAAACTGGACGCATGCGAATAGCCCCTGCTTGTAACAAGGCATCATTTAAGGCCATACCATTTTTTCTTGCCTGCTCAATAAATTCAATCAGAATAAGGGCATTTCTAATGACGATACCAGCCAATGCGATCATGCCAATCATCGCTGTTGCGGTAAATAAAACGGGATCAGGACTGTTACCTATAAAGCGTTCTCCAAACTGATTTAACAGCCAGAAGCCAGGCATAATCCCTATCACTGTCATCGGAATAGAGGACATAATAATCAGTGATAAGGTTGCTGAGCCAGTTTGTAGACGCATCACAAAATAAATACCAATGAGCGCAAAAGCAAAGGCCAGCCCCATATCACGAAATACGCGAATAGTGGTATCCCATTCTCCTTCACCATCCCATTTAATGGTCATGTTATCAGGAACTTGCCAGGGAATACCGGCTCCAGAGTTGAAAAAACTGCGGTCTTGCCAATCCTGTTTAGCAATACTTGTGTTAGCCATATCAGCTTTAATGTCGGTGATCACCTCCACAGGTGTTCTGCCTTCAAGTTCCGCAGTCACGTAGACGACGGGTTTTAAATCTTTATGATAAATCGCTTTATCAGCTGTTAATTCAACAAAATCACCTAATTCACCTAAAGAAATTAAAGGTTGATAATGTGTGTTTGAGCGGCCTTTTAAAGGCAGTACTTCAAGATCATTTTGACTGGTGCGTGTATGTTTAGGTAAGCGTAAGGTAATGGGCAAAGGATTGGCTTCTCTATCTATGTTTAGATAGCCTGCAATATGTCCCTCATTGGCTAAGCGCAGATTTAAAGCAATATCATGAGTAGTAATGCCAGAAAGCATGGCTTTCTCTTTATCTGTGATAAAACGCCAGAGAGCTTGCTCAGCTTCAACTGTCGAGTCAACCTCTACCACAAAAGCTTCTTGTTGTAAGCGATCCATAACCAGTTTTGCGGTATCTCTTTGTTGTTGATATTCCGTTAGCGGGTCACCGTAAATTTCTGCAACGACTGTGCTTAACACGGGAGGACCTGGGGGTACTTCAACCACTTTAATTGAGGCGCCATTCTGATTAAGAGGCGTCAGCATTTTACGTAAACGTAACAACACAGCATGTGAATTATGTTCACGTTCTAGTCTAGGGGCCAGCGTTATACGTATATCCGCCAGGTGGGGAGCTTGACGGTAAAAATATTGTCTTACCAGGCCGTTAAAATCGATGGGGGAAGGTGTGCCCACATAAGTAGCAATGGCTTTTACTTCAGGTAAGGTTTTAGCAATTAAAGCGGCTTTTTCAGAAATAGCGGCTGTCTGCTCCAATGTACTGCCTTCTGGTAAATCAACCAAAATCTGCATTTCATCTTTATTATCAAAAGGCAAAAGCTTCAGAGGAACCATTCTAAAAACAGGTAAACTGGCAGTGATGGCAAATAAAGAAATAAACACCATGATTAATATCCAGGCTTTTTTACGCGAAGCGATAAAAGGACCGATAAGCTTGCTATAAAATGTCAGTAAACCTTCTGAGGTATCTACTTCTTTACTTGGTTTTAAGGCTTTGCTGGATAGCCAGGGCGTTACCATAAAAGCGACTAAAGTGGAGATAATAACGGCAATAGGTACATTAAATGCCATTGGGGCCATATATGGCCCCATCATGCCAGTAATAAAGGCAAGTGGTACAAAGGCAAGAATAATAGTGATAGTCGACATTAATAGGGCGGATCTAATTTCTGCCATCGCTTGAATTATACGTTCTTGGGCATTTCCTGTGCCTTTACGCATAAACCTTTCAATATTATCAATACCGGTAATCGGATCATCAACCAGTAATCCTAAGGATAAAATCAAAGCAAATAAGGTCACTCGGTTAATGGTGTAACCCATAACCATGTCCAGCATCAATGTCAGGCCATAACAAATGGGGATAGCAAGCCCAACAACGAGTGCAGCTCGCCAGCCTAAAAATACAGCTATAAAAATGACCACGGTAAAGATTGCAAAAGCCAGACTTGAAGTCAGGTTAGACACCTTCTGATCAGCTGTCTTACCATAGTCACGTAAAATTTCTATTTGTACTTCTGGAGGTAATAGCTGTTGTTTTAACTGCTCTAGATGTTGGTGAATATTTTCAGCCAGCCAGACAGCATTTGATCCCCTTTTTTTGGCTATAGCCAGGGTAACCATAGGGTATTGTTTATCATGTTGTGCAGATTGCTCATGACCAGGTGCAAATTCTATCCAGCTATAGTTATTAATCTCAGCGGGTCCATCAGAGATGGTGGCAACATCCTGTAGATAAACAGGCAGACCATCAACTACATTAATGACTAATGACTTTAATTGATTTACAGACCTAAGAATATCGCCAGCTTCAACAATGACAGATTGGTTATTGGCAGACACAATCCCTGCATTCTGTAATTGGTTGGCAGCAGCAATAGCACTAATTATCTCAGTTGCAGTGGTTTTTCTGGCAGCCATACTTTGCGGGTTAAACAAGACATTGATACTTCTCGCTCTTCCTCCCACCACGCTGACCTGGTTGGTATCTTCAATTTGCTGTAAAGAGGTGGTTATTTCATCAGCAAAGCGCCTTAATTCAAAATCACTGTATCTGTCAGGTTGCTTACTCCATAAACCTAGGACGACAATGGGGACATCATCAACCTCTATCGGTTTAATAATCCAGTTACTGACTGCGGCAGGAATGTTGTCCTGATTTGAAAGTAATTTATTGTAGGCATTTAATAGTGAGTCCTCTCTATCTTCACCTACAAAGTAGCGTAATGTGACAATTGCTTTACCTGGACTGGAGCGAGAATAAATATGCTCTACACCGGTAATCTGGGACAGTAGTTTTTCTAAAGGTAAGGTGACTTGTTTTTCAATCTGCTTGGATGATAGTCCTGGTGCAGAAATGATCACATCAGCCATCGGAACCACAATTTGGGGTTCTTCTTCTCTGGGGGTGTAGATCAGTGCAATGGCACCCAAGGTAAAAGAGAGTATAAAAAACAAAATAGGCAGGCCACCTTTTAAGGAATAGGCAACCAATCTATCTAAGCCGGTGTGTTTAAGTTCAGGAGACGAAATTTTATTATCAGCCATTGGTATGTGTTTTTATGCGTTTTGAGAGACTAATATGTGTCTGGAACAGTATCGATCACGAAGTATGGTAAGTTTATCATATATAACTGTATTCTAATATACTAAGTTTTAAATTTTTACTGATTTGATTTTATTTGTTGAGAGTCATTTATGTGTTCAATATAACAGTTTTAAGGATAAATATTTGTTCTAATGCACTTTCTGTTCGGCCTAAACTTTCTTGCTTAAGCCATTTTTTTTATGGTTTTTGTTCAGCAGGTTTATTTATTTTAGATGGTTTTTGGGTGAATATTTATTAATTTATCTATATTTATCATGCTCTAAGACTAAATCAGGACTTTCAGAAAAAGTGTTTTTAAGACTTTTTAGCTGTGAAGCTAGACAAAAGCCTATTAAATACTATTCTTGAGATCACATATTTACATAATAAATTTAAGGTATTTTGGTTTTCAATGTTCATTACTGATAAAAAGCCGCTTGCAGCACCCACTTATTCAGATAACAGTTTTTTTGTTAGAGAAGTTTTATGGCTTACAGAAGAACAAACTGCTGAGTCTTTATATCAACAAATCACCTTTAAAGTATTAAGAAAGCCTAACAAGTTATTTACTCATATTCAGAGGATTTTTCTAACTTATAGCTTAGGTATGCAAGAACAGCTGTATGCAGCGCTAGTTGATTTGTTATGGGTGCTAAATGGTAAAGGAACAGCCTTGAGTAAGCGAATGCTTGAAGGTACACGATCCGTTTTGACTAAAAGCCAAGTCAATGTATTAGAGGGTTATATACAGCAGGCAGATCGTGCACTATTGCCAGCCAATCAGTTTTCTATCTGTACTAGCGGCAGTATAGATACTAGAGAGTTGTTGTTCACAAAAAATGAGAATAAACAGCAGTATGATGCTTTAAAGTTGGCTCGCGATTTTATTGAGTTTAGTCAACTAGAAGAGGCTCTTGAAACACTAGAGCAAGCAATATTAAAGACCCCAGAGAGGCAGGATGTATTAAAGGAACTATTGGACTTGTTAAAGATAACAAAAAATTACCAGGCCTTTACTAAAATACGCGATATTTTTATACAGAGAGAACTGGGTTTATCGGCTGAATGGCAGGAATTAGCTGATTATTTTGTAGAGATAAATAATGAAAAAGAATAAAACTAAACCTTTATTGCTTGCTCTTTATGGCATGGATGAGCGAACACATAAAACCATGGCTATGTATCTTAAAGGGCCTTATAAAGGTAAAGCAATTATTGTTGATGAATTTGAAGCAGAAGTTGATTTAATTGACGCTGATTATATTAAGGCAAAAGATATACTGGAACAACGAAAACAGAAAACGCCTGAACGACCTATTATCCTTCTTTCTCTGGAAAAACTCTCTATAGAGGGAACTTTATATGTTAAAAAACCTATTCAAACAGAAGATTTAGCGAAAGCACTTAAGCTTGCGAATAATCAACTGAATTTGAAATCCGCTAAACCACTTAAAGCATTTTCAGAACAATCAGCAGCAGTGATATCTGAACAAGAAAAAGTATTGGATCCTATAGCGACAGAAAAACAACAGCCTGCAACTAAAAATATTGATAAGGACGAAATAAAGAAGACATCAAAGCATCGGACGGCTAAGGATTTGACTGAAGGTCACTTTTCTTCTTATATAGGACATGTTGAAGGTGTAGATTTTTCTGATCCAGAACAAGTGATAAACGCTTCCTTTAATCCTAAAGAGTTCTTTTTAGGTTTTGTACAGTCTGCGCTAAGGGTTTCAAAAGAAAAGGGACGCATATTACAACTAAATTCTGGCTGGAAACCGCTGGTTTTTTTTCCACTCACTCAAGAGATCTGGTTGGATGCCAATGAAAAGCAATTAAGGGCATTTGCTGGATTACAAATAAAAAATAATTCCTCTTCGGGAATGAACCTGGTTGCAGCCGATACAGTTTCATCAAACTGTAATAGAAAAATGGAAGGTTTTTATGAAGCAGATCATTTTCTTTGGATGCTTGCTGTATGGACTTCAAAAGGTCGTTACCCAAATACAATCAACATTAACGAGCCCGTGTTTTTAAAGCAATGGCCAAATTTTACTCGCTTACTGGTCACCCCTCATGCGATGCGTATTGCTGCTTTATTAGTGATGCAGCCAAGAACAGCAATGAGTGTTGCCAATGCTTTAAAGATAAAACCGCAGTATGTTTTTGTGTTTATAAGTGCAGCTAATGCAGTGGGCCTGCTCAGTCAGGTAAAGCGTCAAGCCGATGAATTAATATCACCAGCTGATGAGGTAAAACCGTCAAAAACTAAAGGGCTGTTGGGTAGGATTCTTGGTCGCTTACGTGGATAGAAAAATTGGAATTAAAAAATGAGTCAATATAAAATTATTTTTACTGGTCCAGTCGGTGCGGGTAAAACAACGGCAATCAATTCGATCAGTGATGTAGCCCCGGTTAAAACAGATGCGGCTGCTAGTGATATGACGAAAAGCCGAAAGGCTGCAACGACTGTGGCAATGGATTATGGAATCATGAATCTGGATGATGGTGAAAAAATTCATCTCTATGGAACACCAGGTCAAGAACGCTTTGATTTTATGTGGGACATTTTAACTGTTGGAGGTATAGGTCTGGTTTTATTATTAGATAATACCCGGGCTGATCCATTTCAGGATATGCAATTCTTTTTGGATTCATTCAGCGGTTTTATTTCTGATACCAGCGTTGCAATTGGGGTGACCCAAATGGACCTAAGTAGTAAACCGAGTATTAACGACTATCACGAACAATTAAAAGCCATGGACTTAAAGCCCGCTGTTTTTTCAGTGGATGCACGAGTAAAAAATGATGTTTCTTTATTGGTTCAAGCATTGCTTTTTTCGCTTGACCCAGGTTTAGAGGATTAATAAAAAATGAGTAAGTATGATTTAGCTGATGGCTTATTCCTATACCCAACACCAGTTGGCGCATATTATGCCGTTGCTTCACCTGAACAGGATAAGTCGAGAAAGTTTATTCAACGCTTGTTGAAACAAACCGAGACGCCCGTTTTAAATAGTGAAAACTTAATGAGTTTAATGGAACAAGAAGATGAGGGAAAGGCGTTAGAGTTGCTTCATCATTGTTATAGTTTAGGCTGGGTTGAAGGTGTGGAAAAAAGCATAGAATCACCTAAGGCTACATTAGAAGAAATATTGCCAGAATTATTGAAAAACATTTCTGAAACTGAAAAGGTTTTGTTAGCTGATGAGCAGGGATTTTATCTGGCATGCAGTGGTTTTCCACATGAAGTTGCAGAAGAATTATCTGCTTTGAGTGCTGAAATTGCAACGGTACATCAACGAAGGTCTGGTTTGTTAGTTAATAACCTTGGAATAGCAAGTCATGCATGGGCAATAGTAGATGCCTTTGGAAATAGTCAAACTGGGTTCTGGCCTATATTTATTGGTGATAACCGCTTTGTTATTGCTATTTCAGGTATTCCACATTTTAATCAGTCAGATTTCGTCACACTTATTTGGGCATTAAGTAATCGCTATGCCAAGTAACTTTACATTTAATATAAGGAGTTAACATGAGAGCAGATATGCTTACATCTGTTTTAAACGAGTTAAATGGAACCTCAGCTGATATTGAGGCTTCAGGAATTATCTCAACTGATGGTTTAATGATAGCAGCGGTCTTGCCTGCTGGCTTAGATGAAGACCGAGTTGGGGCCATGAGTGCAGCCATGCTGTCTTTAGGTGATAGAACAGCTCAGGAACTTAATCGAGGTGGTCTGGAACAGGTGCTTATAAAGGGTGATAATGGCTATGTATTAATGACCTATGCAGGTGATGAGGCGGTACTAACGGTGATGGCTAAACCCAATGCAAAATTAGGCTTAATTTTTCTAGACGTTAAAAGAGCGGCTGAAAGTATTATTGAATTGCTTTAATGCATTTTAACAGGAGTTTTTTATGATTCATGATATGAAAGCTGAAGATGTTGTTGGAGATTATAAAGAAGTAATCCTTGATTTATATCATTCAATTTCCAGAAAAATTCTATATACCGAGATTGAAATACCTTACCCTGACGGCAAGTTAATAGTTTCGACAACCACGCCTGAGGGTATTATTACCCATGTTAATCAGTCGTTTATTGAAATGTCAGGGTTTACAGAGGAAGAGTTGATAGGCGCACCTCATTCAATTCTTAGACACCCTGATATGCCGCCTGCAGCATTTAAAGATTTATGGGATACCGTAGGGCGAGGTGAAAAATGGCAAGGCTTTGTAAAAAATCTGCGTAAAGATGGGGGTTATTATTGGGTGAAAGCAACCGTTATTCCAAATATCAGGAATGGCAAACTTGTCGCCTATACTTCCGTGCGTAGAAAGCCCTCTCGAACCAAAGTGGAAGAATGTATAAAGCTTTATCCAACTTTATTTTAATACGGAGATTCAAATGTCATTTATGTTTACTGTTAGTCCTGATTTCACCCCTGATCATATCTCTGGCTGGTATATCTTTAATACCTGGATACAAAGGCAGATGGACACCGCGATACATTTGGAAATGTACAATGATTTTCAGACCCAGAGAGAGGCCATAGAAAAAGATCAAATTGATTTGATTTATGCTAATCCATTTGATGCAGCTATGTTGGTCCGTGAAAGGGGGTTTCAACCGCTAGCAAAAGCAAGTGGAGAATCTGACGAAGCAATTATTGCTGTTAATGCAGAAAATTTAGTTGAAGATATTGCGCATTTAAATGAAGGCATAAAGCTTGCCTTTACTGAAGATCCTGATGTAAAAATGATGGGCATGATCATGCTGGAACCGGGTGATTTAGATGCAAGTAATATTACTCCGGTGTTATCGGATACTTATGTGCTGGTAGCAAAACATTTATTAAAAGGTGAGGCTGATGCAGGTATTTTCTTGGCAGAAGCTTATGATGGTCTTTCTTCCATGATAAAAAAACAGCTAAGAGTGCTGGTGAGAAGCCAGATCAGCGTTATCCATCATTCACTGATGATTGGCCCTAAATTACTGGATAAAAAAGAACAGTTTCAGCAAGTGTTGGTTGATATGCATGCAGATGAAAAAGGGCTAGGCGTGTTGAATAGTCTTGGCTTTAATACCTGGGAAAAAGTTGAGGATGATGAAATGGAGTTTATGATTGATTTGATGGATACCCTAAATACATAATTTAAATCAATATGTTGCATTCTGGTGGTGTTGATAATATTATCTTTGTGTGGGTATTTGATGGGGTTATTTTCCTCATGCGTCTTCTACCAAATCTTGGATTATTGCCGCATTTCCACCGCCATTCAAAATGTCGGCGGCTTTTCGGGTGATAGTATCTGTGTTGATATGAGCGTATTGCATCGTTGTAGATATATCTCGATGTCCTAAAATAATTGCAACTTCTGGGATTGTCATTCCTGCATTTACTAATTTAGATGCACAACAATGTCGTAGATCATGGAGTGAAAAGTTCTCTAAACCATCTATTGATTTAATGGCTTTTCTTATTGGTATCGATGAATATTTTCTATGATCTTCACCAGTCACATCAGTAAAAATCCATCGATTATGTTTGTTGGGGTTACTCAATCTTTTTGTTAAGGTTGTGTATACCTGGTCAGTCATTATCAAATGTGTTTCGGTTTTTGTTTTACCACGCCAGACCTTAATTTTTCGATTTTTCATATCAACATCTAACCAACTCAATTTAGCAACCTCTGTATATCGACAACCCGTATCTAAGAGCATTATTGTGAAATCATAGTTGTCTACACGTTGCCGATATTTAAGAGTCGCTTTGTGGGGGGCAGAAGCTAAACCTTTGTCAAGCGAGGAAAAAAGGTAGAGGATTTTGTTAACTGGATACTAAACAGCATTATCAATAAGAAGTGATTGGGTTGCTATCTTGAGAGATAAAAAAACCGGTATAGCTAAATCAAATCTTTTGAAATGGACGCGTAGAGTCGATGCTCTATTATTAGTGTTTAGCAAACACAGGCAAAAAGTAGTCTGACTATCAATACCGGACTTATAT
>ENA-OSET01001279-OSET01001279.1-sediment-metagenome-genome-assembly--contig:-NODE-1279-length-26275-cov-4.465150_pt1 | contig 26275 bp, 24 predicted proteins | sample MGYA00237882_ERZ534229 | MGnify/ENA primary metagenome ERZ534229 (study PRJEB26408, sample SAMN06266212) | sediment metagenome | isolation source: Hudson Canyon methane seep mesocosm | place... | reverse complement strand
GAAAATAGTGAGTCCAAAGGTTTGATGTATGGTGAAAGTTCGAGAAGACTATATTGAAGATTCCGGTGGTGAAGCAGGAATCGATCAATGGTTAAGCAAAATTGCAACAATTACCGAATTCGATGATATTCAAAAAGTTCGTCGAGCCTGTATTACCAGCATGAACATAGAGGCTAAAGCGGTCGAAGAAGACCGTATTTGGGCAGAAGAACATAATAGTTTTAAGATTGGTCTTGAAATTGCCCAAATTTTGGTCGAACTCGAACTCGATCAAACGGCGATTATTGCGGCTATTTTGTATAGAGCAGTTAGAGAAGAAAAAGTTTCTATTGAAAAAATTCAGCAGGATTTTGGCAAAGAAACCGCAGAATTGATACTGGGTGTTGCCAGAATGGCAGCGATATCAGCCACGCATCGCCCCTTCAAAGGTTCAGTACTTGGTCAGAATCAGGGCCAGATAGATAACGTCAGAAAAATGCTCGTGACAATGATTGACGATGTCAGGGTTGTTCTCATCAAACTTGCCGAGCGAACGTGTGCGATTCGAGCGGTTAAAGACGCGAGATCTGAAAAACGTCAACGTGTCGCACGCGAAGTGTTCGACATTTATGCGCCGCTTGCTCATAGGTTGGGCATAGGTTATATCAAGTGGGAACTTGAAGACCTTTCCTTCCGATACCTACATTCATCAGCGTATATGAAAATCGCTAAGCTCTTAGATGAGCGAAGGATGGATAGAGACTCCTTTGTCACGAGGGTCACCGCAAAGCTAGAGTTAGAGTTAGAAAATGCCCATATTGAGGGTGACGTCGCTGGGCGAAGCAAGCATATATACAGCATCTGGAGAAAGATGAGACGTAAAAATCTCGACTTTTCAGAGATCTATGACATTAGGGCTTTTCGTATTTTGGTTCCGTCTGTTCAAGACTGCTATGCAGTTTTGGGTGTGGTGCACTCCCTCTGGCGGCACATTCCCTATGAGTTTGATGACTATATTGCTAACGCAAAAGAAAATGGCTACCGCTCTCTTCATACGGCCGTTATTGGTCCCGAAGGCAAGGTCATGGAGGTTCAGATACGGACCTACGAAATGCACGAAGAGGCTGAGCTAGGTGTTTGTGCTCACTGGCGATACAAAGGAACAGATGTTAAGAGTCGGTCTTCAGGCTATGAGGAAAAAATAAATTGGTTGAGACAGGTGTTAGAGTGGCAAGAAGAGGTGGGCGATGTCTCGGAAGTTGCAGCTCAATTAAGCTCTGATGTTGGAGATGACCGAATTTATGTATTTACACCCGATGGTCACGTTGTTGATTTGCCCTCGGGTGCGACACCTGTCGACTTCGCTTATCGTGTCCATACTGAGGTAGGGCATTCTTGTCGAGGTGCGAAAATTAACGGTCGCATCGTGCCTTTAACTTACCCACTTAGAACCGGTGAGCAGATCCAAATTCTGACGTCTAACCTGACAGCGCCCAGTCGAGATTGGTTGAATACTAGTTTAGGTTACATCCAAACGTCGAGATCGAGAGCGAAGTTAGTTCATTGGTTTAAGCTTCAAGACCGGTCGCAGAATATTATTGATGGTCGAATTCTTATCGAGGATGAGCTGAAACGGCTTTCTATAGGCGATATTCACTATGCGGATTTGCTTGAGCAAACTCAGTTTTCAAATGTTGACGACCTGTTTGCAGGAATTGGTGCCGGAGATGTTAAACCGACTCACATCGCCCACATCGCACAAAAAATACTTGCACCTAAAGAACAGCAACTTGACTTACGTTTTCATGCGCCATCAGAAAAAAGTGCCAATGATAAGGGCAAGGATGACGTTCGAATCAAAGGTGTGGGCAGATTGCTCACCAGTATCGCAAAGTGTTGCCAGCCTGTTCCTGGTGACGCCATAACTGGGTATATAACGGTCGGGCGAGGCGTATCTATTCATCGCCAAGATTGCATGAACCTCCTTCAATTAGAGGATGCTGAGCCGAACCGAATCATTGAAGTATCTTGGGGGCACGAGGAAGACACTGTTTATGGTGTGAGTATCGAAATTCAAGCTTATGATCGTGAAGGGCTTTTGAGGGATATCACCATTGTTTTGGCAAACGAAAAAGCCAATCTGACCGGTGTTAATTCATTTTCAGATGAGCAGGAAAATATTGCAATGATTACGATTGCGATGGAAGTGGTTAACTTGGAGATACTTGGTCGGGTTCTCGCGAAAGTAAAGCAGCTTCCAAATATAATAGACGCGCGTAGAAAACGAAATGCCTAGTCAACACGATTTCGAAGCCGAAAAACACAGTGTCTTACCTGGCCAGAGTAAGTCTGTTTCTGTCTTGGAGTATGCGGAATTATTACAATCCAGAGCTGCGGCTCATGGTTTTGATTGGCCAGACATTGAGCCCGTGTTTGGTAAACTGTTCGAAGAAATCGCTGAACTCAAAGTTGAGGTGGCGAAATTAGGCTCCGATTCTTCAAATATGACCTTACATGTAGAGCATAAGCGTAGAGTTCAAGATGAGCTGGGTGATGTTCTTTTTTGTTGTGTCAATATTGCTCGTTTTTTGGATATTAAGCCCGAAGACGCGTTGAAGAGTACAAATGAGAAATTCTTACGCCGGTTTAGATTTATCGAAAAAGAGCTCTATGCACGAAGTTGCAAGTTAAAGGATGTTAGTCTCGAGGATCTAGATCTAGCTTGGGATCGGGCAAAGAGTCAGGAAAACGAATAGTTAATAAGTTCGCCTAGGTTGTATTGCTAACAGGTTAATTTGTAAACGTCAGCACTCAATCTGATCTATTGAATAGAGGGTATGACCAGAGCGAACAAATATCAAGCACGGCTAAGTCGGTATAGAGTTGTCAATAGCCTGCTACCTTCCCCCATGAAAGGTGAGAAAAAATGAGCCAGATCTTGTACAAAGACCTCAGGGCAGGCGAGAAAATAATACTAAAGGAGCGAGTTCTTCTTGGCGATAGAAATCTACTAAGAATCTATGATGCGCTTAACTTAGAAGACTATGACGAACGTGGTCATATAACTTACGTTGATGAAAATGGGGTATCAATACATCTGATGGGAAAAGATATGGATACGAAGACTATTGAGGGCTTTTTTCTTGCCGGAACGGACTATACGCTGAGTAATTTTTTTACACGAGAAAATTACGACGAGAGGCTGTTCGTAAAACATGAACACTATAAGAAGAGATTTCCTTCGCATTTTTTACGCAAAGACAAATAGGGTTTTGTGGCTCTTGAGCAATCTTTGGTTGAATCGTATGCGTTCAGCCAATCATAGCAGTGCCGAGTCAATACTTTATGCGCTACCCCTCCAAATTAAGGAAAGGGGTAAATGCAATTGTTACTTACCTTTCTTAGTTTTCAATTGTCGTCACCTAAGTCGCGTAAAAGACAATCTCAAGCCAACTTGTAAACTAGATCATGAGGTTTACATCACTAAGTAGTTTTTCGATGCTCTGCCTGCTATCGAAGGCTAACAATATGACTACCTTTTGATCTTCAAATAATGCACGCTTAATTCTTCCTGAAAGGTCGTGCTAATGTTCATTTTTAATCATTCAACCAGCAATCAAACTGTCTGTTTTATTCTTACCTAAACAAGTTTGTCGAGTGGCAACAATGCGGATTAATAAGGCTTGCTTGGCTGTCTGCTCAGGTCTTAACTTAAATTCAACATTGTAAGGCCGGGTTGGCCGATACAGTTAATTCTCATCAGTAAAGTCGTAATTCATCTCAGCGCTAGGTGCTTGTAGGTAATAACCTTGAATATAATTTACGCCAGCCTGCCACAATGTAGATAGTAGTGAAGCGCTTTCGACTAAGGGTACAATGGTAATTTTTCCCATCGATTGTAGTGTTTGAATCATTTCTTTAGCGTTTTCCTTCGACTCCTCATCTTTTACCATATCTTTGGTGAACGAACCTTCTAGCTTTATGTACTCCGGTTCCAAATGTTTAAGAAGGTTAAAGGGTTTCAATGCATGACCGAACTGGTTAATTGAAATTTTACAATGAAGGCTGGTCAGGTTCTTTGTAAACTCCTTTGCTTGCTTCATGTATGTAATGGCGTTGTTTTCAGATATTTGGAATATAAGCGAATCACCAGGTAATCTAGCGGCTTTAAGTGCGACATTTAACCACGACGAAAAGGTTTGATCTTGTATGGTTTCAGCGGTTAAATTGATAAAGAGTTTTGTTTCATGTCCTTTTGATCGATGTTCACTCAAGTGCTTAATCGTTTGTAATATAACCCATTTATCGATTTTATTTGCCATCATGCTTGGGCCGCTTGGTGGTAAGAAATCGTAAGGAGAAATTTCTTCGCCATCGGCATTTATCATTCTAACGAATGCTTCGTAATGCTCGTCGCCTTGACCTCTCAAACTGATGATAGGTTGGAACAATAGCTTAAATTGATCCTCATCTAAGGCGCTCTGAATTAGATTTGATGCAGAGTGGTGGTCATCCAATAAGTTGTCGGTTTTGGGTGAATAGAGTAGGCTGCCGTTTCCATTCTCGCACCCTTCTTTGGTTCTGACCTCTTGAGATGCTGTTTGAGCACGGCCTAGAATGTCGTTGGCTGTTGGTGCATTTTCGGTGACCAATGCAATGCCAATACTTAGCGTGATTTGAATTGTCTTTCCATGGACTTCAAACAAATGTTCTTCGACCATTTTGCAGTAATGATTGGCTTTTTCGATGGCTATTTCGTCATTGCTACATTCACAAATAACTCCAAATACATCGTCACTTAATCGGGCAAGAGAGTGGTTTTCTTTTAATTTATCATTCAGATGATGAGCAAGGTCTCTTAATACCATGTCTGCATCAGCCATTCCCAAGTCATTTTTGATTTTTTGAAAATGATCAATGGCCAAATATAAGACCGCGAATTTTTTATTTTCGCTCACAACGACTTCTTTGGTGGTGTTTAAATGCTCCATGAAATACTGACGATTAAACAGACCTGTAAGAAGATCTTGTTGGCTTAATTCTTTTAGTTTTTCGGCAAGCTCTGCGTTGTCTTGTTCTGGTCTGATTATGATTTGCATGCAGCTTTCGCCATCGTAGGTGGCGGCCGAAAGTCCCATTGTTACCTTGATTTCAGAGCCGTCTTCTCGAATAGATGTACAAGGAGCAATAGGGCTATCTTCAGGTTTGCTTTCTGAGCTAAACGGTCGAGATAGCTCCTTGAATTTTTCTTGAGACTCGCCGTTAAAGGTATCTAGAACCGGTACGCATATTAACTCATCGATGTCATCGTACCCAAGAAACTCCAGGTAAGTGCTATTCGCGTAGATATGCATGCCGTCACTAATGTAGGCAATTGCATCCTTTGAGCTATCTAGCAATAATTCACAACGATGTTCGGCATCACTGATCTGAACTTCCATTAACCGCAGCTTTTTTCGGTCTTTTCGGTTCATTAACTCTCTGCGGATGGCTACGACGATATGTTTCTCATTTTCGAAGGGAATCGCGTCTTTAGCGCCCGCTTTCAGATGGTTTGTAACCGAGTCGGGATCGTACTGTTGGCTGAGAACAATAAAAGGGATATCGCGATCTTTCTGCTGAATCAGTACGAGCGCCTGATCAATGTCAAAATCTGCTTCTTTTTCACGAGCAAGAAATAAGTCCCAGGCTTGTCCATTCAATGCATCAATCAGGTCTTCTTCAGTTTCAACTCGAGTTGCCCGTGTTGGAATCCCTGCATTTCTTAATAGACTTATCATTTTTTCTGCATCATTTTCAGATTTATCTAAAATGAGGAGAAAAATTGTTTCGTTCGTTTTACTCATTGATTTACTTCTGCTTGAATATTTTCTGAGTTTACCTTGTACCGCTCACTGTATGACTCGCATAAACAGTTGAAACTAAAGCGTTGGCCACAAAGAATCGAAGTCATCTTCAGAGGTTTGAGAATTAGGGCTACCGTCAGTGATGTTGTCTTGTTCATGTCGTATGTGGGTGCTCTTAGATAGTTCAAATTGATTGAAACTGCTTGTAGCTGAAACACGCATCTCTAATTGGCACTTTGTTTCTGCATCACTGAACTTGATAGATACCTTATGCCCGGATTGAAAGGGGAGGCGTGGTGTGATTAAGGTTGCAGGTTGCCCAATGCCGCTTAGTTCAGGTAATAACATGCCTCGTAAATACTCGCTTGGATCGCCTGTTTTGTGCAGAAGTTGTACTCCACATGGTTTAGCACCTGGTGCGAGCAATTCAATACCAATTTGTGTACCTTTTTTCTTAATATGTCTAATCCACCTAATAACCGCGACACTCCACGGTTGTTTTTCAGACTCTCTCAGAGACAATATTTCTCCAGCTTGGATATTGCTGGGTACCTCGCCTTGCCACTGAAGGCAGTAACCGCCTGGGCTAGTATTAACTAATGGTACAACGTAGCTTGGGTAAGACTCGCCACCTGTTACTTCGGGGGCTCGATTAAATGATATTGGTGAATCGGCAGGTGTTGTCGCCTGATGACCGCCGACATCTGCTGCTTCAGACCATGCATCGTGTTGTCTACGCGCTTGAGTCAAGAATATGTTGTTTTCTGTATCCGAGTTTGAGGCACCGCTATGGAACATTTGGGTATGGAATTCTACTTTTCCAGAGGTATAGTAGTGAGAGGCACTTAATCCAATACATAGGCTAAGTGAACCTTCATTTTCTATACGTTTGAATGTTCGCTTGGTTAGTATGCCAAATGCTTGATTAAAATGATTAAGCAGAATGTCTGTCACTTGCCTGGGAAGTTGAAGTTCCGATCCGCTGGTAGACTTCTTTTCGGCAAGCTCTATATGTTTGCTGATTAATTCGACCAGTTCTCTGGTATCGAATCCATAGTACTGGCTCGTCAGCGGTCCATTCATCAAACTTTTGTAACGACAGGGTAAATCTTGCTCCATATTCATGATGAATACTGAGTCATCTGCAATATCTGCTCCAATGTTGCAATGATTTGCCCACAATTGAAAGGCTTCGAATGCCAACTGTATATCGTGTTGTCTAAGCTGGTTTGGTCGACAGCAGCTAAGCAAAATGTTGCACTTATAGACCTCGTCAATACGTGATTCGCTCAATTGTTTATTGTGTTCATCGGTGACGGTGTATTTAAGTAAATCTTCGGCTTCGGCTACTTTGTAAACTTGATGCATCTCTAGCCAGATATTCTTAGGAATAGCGGTATACAGCTGGTTTGCTCGCAGCAAGACTTGTCCGTATTCCGAGATCATTCGGTGCGCTGCACATGCGAAACCTTTTCGGTTTTTTTCATTAGTCATGCCTGGTACGGTTTCTACCATGACTATTTTGTACCCGCTAGCTAGATGTATCTGAATGGCTTGAGCGAGGTTTGCTACTTTTTGCTGTTTTTCGGTCAATACGACTGACTGGTTCAGGAAGTGTTTTGAAAGTTCTTTGCAGACATAGTCAATGGGTGGCCGCAGTAGTTCGAGCAGTTGCATACGCACGCCAGGGTTCAAAACCAGTTGATTCAACTCAATAATAGCTTGGTATAGTTGCCTAGATATTTCTCCAACGTTTGCGAGCGGGAGGTCTTTCACCCACTTCTTGATCTCTGATGAGGTATGGTTGGAGAACGATAGACTACTGAGTGTCTGATCTGGGATTGAAAGATTTAATTCTATTTCTGAGCCAGGCATTAACGGTTCCTAAATTATATCTGCTGACAATGAACCACCAGGGTTGAATTGTCGAAAAACGCTTATAAACAGCATAGCAGGGATTAGCGTAATGTCCTGAAAAGGGGTGCTTTTTATCAAATTTTTGGCGCTTTTTTGTCAAAATTAATGAGACTGCTTTATAGGAACATACTTTCCGAGGTATAGAGTAATGTGTTGAAATCTATTAGGCCAAAGGTCCAACGGGTGTTTTTGATTCTGCGCCAGGTATTTCTACACTTAGCCTGGGACATAAGAAACCGGGCAATATTGTGAGTAGTTGTTGATAGATAATTTGCGCTCTTGTTTTCGGAATGTCAAAGTGAGCAGAGCCTGATACGGGGTCTAGTAAGAATAAGTAGTAGGGGAGTATTCCTGTGTCAAATAAGGCTTCACTTAATTGTGCCAATGTAGTTGCATTGTCGTTTACGTTTTTTAATAGCACTGATTGATTCAGAATTGTTACGCCTTCTAACTTTAATGCCTCTATCGATGCCTTAACATCGTCGCCTAGCTCGTTTGCATGATTACAGTGCGTGACGATGATTATGTCTTTTGATATGCACCTTAATTGCTTAAGAAAATCACTGTCGATTCGTTGCGGAACCGACACAATCAGGCGTGAATGGATTCTTATTCTCTTGATATGTTCGATCTTGTCTATTTCAGATAGCAGCCAAAACAAATAATTGTTGTCGAGAATTAGCGGGTCGCCGCCACTAAGAATAACCTCGTTTACTTCAGTTCGCTGTCGAACGTAATCCAAGGCGTTGTGCCAATCTGATTTCGACTGTTTGTGGTTTTGGTAGGGAAATGCTCGACGAAAACAATATCGACAGTTGATGACGCAGGCGGATGTCATTACCAGCAACACTCTTGACCTGTATTTGTGGATCAAGCCTTTGCATGGTGAATATTCATCTTCATTTAGCGGGTTATCTGTGAAGCCTGTTACTGAATTATGTTCGTGCTTTTGAGGTAGAATCTGTAGTAGTAGAGGGTCGTTAGTATTACCTTTTTCTATTTTTTCTAGGTAGGTAACCGGGGCGCGGAGCGAGAACAAATCTTCGGCTGAAGGTGATGCCAAGGGGTGACTCTCTAATTGGCAATATTCCAGAAGCTCTTTAGTGCTTATATTACTTTGGCTGAGTATCGACTTCCAATCGCTTAAATTGGGCTTTACTTCGACAGAGGTAGACGATAGCTGTATCATGTGCGCCTTTTTAGTGTTTAGCAAAATTTGTAAGTATACCTACTAGGTGAGGAAAAATGGCAAGTCATTCTACCAGTGAATTTCGTTCAGGTTTGAAAGTAATGTTGGACGGTGACCCCTGTCTTATATTAGAAAACGAGAGTGTTAAGCCCGGAAAAGGGCAGGCGTTCAATCGAGTCAGGTTGAGAAACCTAAATACTGGTCGAGTTTGGGATAGAACTTTCAAGTCTGGTGAGTCAGTGGAGGGGGCCGATGTCATGGAATATGATATGGAGTACCTCTATACCGATGGCGAGTTTTGGCACTTCATGATGACCGATGGTTCATTCGAACAGCATGCGGCAGATGAAAAGGCTCTAGGTGAATCAGTGAAGTGGTTGAAGGAGCAGGAGCGTTATGTTGTGACTCTCTATAATGGCGCGCCTTTGTCTGTTGCTGCACCGAATTTTGTTGAGCTGGAAGTTGTTGAAACTGACCCCGGCTTAAAAGGCGATACTGCACAAGGTGGTTCTAAGCCAGCGACGTTTACAACTGGTGCGACAATCAACGTACCGTTATTTATTAATATTGGTGAAGTATTACGTATTGATACGCGTACAGGAGAATACGTAAGCCGCGCTAAGTCTTAGTCGGTGAGTTTTCCTCAATGAAATGGCGATCAAGTTGCTCAATTGAGATGATAAAAGCCCGTGCTGACTTATATAGTCAGATACGGGCTTTTTTTCAAGATCGAAATGTTTTAGAAGTTGAAACGCCGCTTCTAAGCATAGCATCGGCGACTGACCCTCAACTTGAAAGTGTCATGGCGACCTTGAAGCCAGGTTTTGGAGAGTTAGGTAAACCATACTATTTAAATACCTCTCCCGAGTTTCCGATGAAACGCTTGCTTGCAAGTGGCAGTGGTGCGATATACCAAATTGTAAAAACGTTCAGAAACGGAGAAACCAGCAAGCGCCATAATCCTGAATTTTCAATGCTTGAATGGTATCGGCCAGATTTTTCATTAACGATGTTAATGGGGGAGCTGGAGCAACTTTTGACGCTAGTGCTCGGACCTATCGTCACAAAAAAATTAAGTTATCAAGATGCCTTTCTCAAATATTTGTCGTTTGATCCCTTTGAAATTAACGAAGAGTCCCTTGCAGAAAAAGCCATCACCTTAGCTGGTTACGAAGGTGAACGCTTGTCGAGAGATGACTATTTGAATTTGCTACTTGGTGTGTGCATTGAACCGCTTCTCGGCTTAGACCATGAAGGGAGTATTGTGCCGGTATTCTTATACGATTACCCTCCCTCACAAGCTTCACTGGCAAAAATTGGTGTTAATCTAAATGGCCATAAAGTAGCAAAACGCTTCGAGTTGTATATACGCGGAATAGAGTTGGCAAATGCTTACGATGAGTTAACCAATGCTGTTGAGCAGGAAAGCCGTTTTACCGAAGATAATAAGGCCCGAGAAAAACAGGGCTTAGATTGCATTGTCCACGATAAACACCTGATAGATGCTTTGGCACACGGTTTACCTGAATGTTCTGGTATTGCGCTAGGTTTAGATCGTTTACTGATGATACAGCAGCGGGCTCAATCTATCGACGATGTCCTGTCTTTTCCGATAGATCGAGCATGAAGGGTAGGGTGCTAAACGAGTATTTTTCCGAACGCTTGTCCCATCTGAACCGGTGATTCGGCTTTCAAGGATTCAATAAATTCGGTGGCGTTAGGTGGGAATGCTAGAACGACTGTCGAACCGAGTTTAAATCGACCCATTTCATCCCCCTTCTTTAGTTGTAGATCTTTGACCGAACCGCCGTATTGGGTAGTCTTGACCTGTCGTTTGAGCGGTGCAACCAAACCTGACCAAACTGTCTCGATACTTGCGACAATCATCGCGCCGACGAGTACCATAGCCATTGGGCCAAACTCGGTATCAAAAATAGCGGCCACGCGTTCATTTCGAGCAAATAACCTGGGAACGTTTTGCGCTGTAGCAGGGTTGACCGAAAATAACTTACCGGGAATATAAACCATTTCTCGAAGCGTGCCTTTACAAGGCATGTGTATTCGATGGTAGTCCTTGGGGGATAAGTAAATTGTGGCAAACTTACCGCCTATAAACGGTTCTGCTCTTTCAACGTCTCCGCCAAGAAGTTCTACTACACTGAAGCTCTGACCTTTTGCTTGAAATATCTGGCCATGACTTATATCACCTAGTTGACTAACTGCACCGTCAACAGGGGAGATTATGCCTTTCTTCGTTTTGTCTAAAGGGCGTGCATCTTCTTTTAGCGCCCGCGTAAAAAAATCATTGAAGTGCCGAAAGTCTTCTGGAGACTGTAATGCCGCTTCAGCCATATTGACGCCATACTTTTGTATGAACCAAGATATTATCTTGTTCTTGACGCGCGGTATTTCGCACTCAGCCACTTTACCGGCTAAGCGGGAAATCAGGTGTTGTGGAGCAGCATGTTGACTGTAGACAAACAGATCATCTAAATTCATTGAATCTTCATTTCCTAGTTGATTAGCTAAATAAGACTAATTTATTGGGGTGTCAGGGTGGTTACCCCATTCGCCCCAAGACCCGGGGTAGGCTTTAATTGACGTGAATCCTAGTAATTTAGCGATCAAGTACGTCAAGCCTGAGCGGTGATGCGTTTGGCAATGCGTAATAGTGGGCTTGTCTTTCGTTATCCCTATTGATGCTAATTCGGTTTCAATAACAGAAAGCGGTTTTAACCGAAGGCTATTATTGCGATCCATTGCATTGGTCCACTCATAATTAAGTGCGCCAGGAATGTGGCCGCCACGTGCAGCGTATACTGACTCGCCCCGATACTCCATGGGTGAGCGAGCATCCCAAATTTGAATCTCACCTGAAGATAGCATGGGAATAATATCTTTTATCTCAACACTGTGTTGCCCGTTGAACGAAATTTCAATTGATGATTGCTCTGATCTGGCGGCTCCGCTCTCTAATGAGTAGCCTTCGCTTGCCCAGGCGTGTATGCCCCCATTTAGGTAACTGTAGTTAGTATGTCCGATCTCGTCGAGTAGCCAAATAAAACGTCCTGCCCAGCCTCCGCCCTCATCGTCGTAAACGACAACGTGGCTATCTTTGGTCAAACCGATACTGCGCATTATATGCGTGACTTGTTCAATACTTGGACAGAAACCAGGAATGGGTGGGCCCGCTTGAGTTAGAGCTGGCGTGACTAACTTTGCACCTGGGATGTGTTGACCCAAGTAACGCTCTTCTGCCCCAAGGTCTACCAGAATTAGGCCTGGGCTTTCTTGTTCGAGCAAAAGCGATTTGAGTTCTGAGGCTTCAAGTAAAAGAGCTGGCATTGTGTGTTCTCAATCAAAAAAACAGATCATACCAGAAGGCCGAAAGCGGCTCTATTTTTTATTATTGGCTTGGTGTTGGAGTGCATTGCTTACTGCGCTACACATTTCCTTAAATTGACTATAGTGCCAAGAATTAAGTGGTTCTCCCGTGACGTTGTCGGCATAGAAAATTGCGACAGGTTTTCTTCCTACGAACACCGACATTAAAAAGTAATCTTGAGTGCCAATAATGTCGGCAAACTCAGTAGGTATTAAATCAAGAATTTTCTTATCGCTAGTGCTTTTTACCCAAATGCTAGCAGGGCGGGAGCTTAATTTTGAGAAAATGGTGCCTTCCTCGATCTTGTTTTCAAAATCGATCAACTCTTGATTGTCTTGGCAGCCTACGGAATAGTAATTCTTGAAACGCTTCGCATCTTTGCTGATTAGCCCGATACATGTACGTTTCAAGTCAATGCCGTATGCGATCCCCTGCGTCGCAGCATTCATCAGCTCGTGAAGGTCGGTAAAATCCTCCGGCCGGTTTTTCATGATAGACATCAGTTCACTGAATATTGGATTGTTAGGTTGTGTAGGGGGGGGCTTTTTTCTCTCGTCTTTGAGTGTACTTTCTTTTACTGATGTATCGGCTTTTTTAAGGTTTGATTCCATTGTCCCTGATTGTATGGGCGTTTCTTTTTTCTCAGTTGTCTGTTCAGGTTTGGTATCTTGCTGAGCGCTTTCTTCGGCGATGGCTTTGGTGCGTGACCGCTCTGGAAGAAGTATCTTGGCTGCGGGCAACATGACGCCAGGCATAGGATGAGCGCGTGACATTTCTGCTGCTGCCTCGTGTGTTACTTGAATTGCTTCAGACAACGGACACTGAAGATAGCTTGCTAATATTTTCTGGCTTCTTAATGTCGCCCTAGAATACCAGCAGTATGACGAGAAATGAGAAATCATATTAGCGAGCATGACGACAAAATGCGGTGACTGCATGGTCATGGATATGTTTCTATCATCAACACGCCATGGTTTTCCGGTCTCGTGAACCGTCTTGGATATTTGAACCCACTGTCTATTACTCAGTTGTTGGCTTGGGTCGTAGCACTGCTGTGCTAGATCCGGAAGTGCCATTTTGCTTGCGGTCGCTTGTGCAATATCTTCGATAGTATCACCCAAAACTTCTTTTTCAGCGGTCTTGGGTAACTTAAAATTAGAGCGAATGGCATAACGTACGAGTCTCATTTCGGGGGTGGCAAAGCGCCATAGATACCAAATAGGTGTACCCATGAATAAGCTAGACCAATATATATCTTCTGGATTTCCTTTGGATTTTTTGAGTGAAATAATTCGTCCTAAATGGGCAGAGTACAAGCTTGTAGATAATATCCTTAAATAGTAGAAACTTTTGACGTCAGCGGAAGACAGCGCTTTAAATGGTTGATTCTTTAGAATAGTTGTTAGGTTTTCGATACCGATCATGCTCATTGCATGAGCTAGCGTTTTGCTACTTTCTTGGCCTTGGTCACGGTTTTCATTGGCATGTGATAATACGTAGTACGATAAGATGGGGTCGCGATTTATTTGTTCGGCAATTTTTGCATAAGGCAATTTTTTACGCTGAATATTACGGAGTACCGCTTGCCCAACTTTAAATGGAGACGGAAAGGTCTTATTGGCGAAAAACAGAGCCCAGTCTTCCGCATTTTGAGGCATTGCCGATTCAGTCATAATCGTGAGTTAATTTGTGACATTCAGGTGTTATTAACTATAGCGGTTTATCGGCAAACTGCTTGAAATAATCGAGATATTGACTTGGATAAGACGAATACTTTATTCACGAGGCTGAAGTGCTATTGATAGGTTTCTTTATCCCCCAGCGTCTCTCGAATTCGTCGATAGCTCGCCATGCGTTGTTGGCTGATTTTACTTGACTCTTGGGCTTCTAGAATGGCGCAATTGGGTTCTTTGTTGTGTTTGCAGTCTCGAAATCGACAATAACCAATGTATGGTCTGAGTTCGATGAAACCTTCAAGTAGTTCTTGTTCGTTGATGTGCCAAAGGCCAAACTCGCGTATACCTGGGGAGTCAACAATTCGGCCGCCTTCAGTCTTTCCATCACTGGGTATATGGAATAGCTTCGCGGTTGTAGTGGTATGCGTTCCTTGGCGAGACTGTTCAGATAATGGGCCTACTTTGATTGATTGGTCGCCTAGAATACTTCGAATTAAAGACGACTTGCCCACGCCAGATTGTCCAACGAATACAGAGGTGTAATTTCTCAGCCAATCAAGCAAAGTTGATTCGCAATGTTGGTATTCATTGGCAGATGTTCTCAGCACTTCATAGCCTAATTTTGTATAAGCGTTGAACAGGTCGTCTATCTTGCTGCGATTGTCTTCGTTGATTAAGTCATTCTTATTGAAGAGTAGGGCGGGTTTGATATTTAGCGTCTCTGCCGCGACGAGGTATCGATCAATTAAGTCGGCATAAGGCGTAGGTTCTGTCGCGACAACTATAATGATTCTGTCGATGTTTGCAGCTACCGGTTTTAGTAGTCCGTAGTTGTCTGGACGTTGAAGAAGGCTGTGTCTATCTAGGCGTGTTTCAATGACGCCTTTATTATCAGTCCCAGCTCGCCAAACGACTTCGTCGCCAGTGACTAGTGTGTCGACATTTGCTCTAACATGGCATCGATAAATGTTTTTTTCTGACTGATCACTTTCAAAATTTTCGTCAAGCGACTCGACATCGATGGTTTGCCCGTAATGCGCGATTACCAACCCTTTTTGTTCATCTCCAAGGTCTCCCGTATGGAAGGTCTGATCAAACTTTTTATCTTTACGATTAGCTCTTTCTGTTTTTTCTGCTTGGATTTTTTCTATGCGCCATTTTTGGCGTCGATTAAGTTTTCGCTTGCTCATTGGGCGTCATCGTTGCGGGAGGTGGCGGTATTCTAGCAGTAAAAAGGGAAAATTAAACTTTGTGATTAAATTCAAGAGTATTAAACTAGCGAGACTTCGTTCTGCTATTGAATGATAAAACTTAATCTGTCTAAAGGCGTATCAATGAGTGATAAAGCATCTCTATCAAATAATCTAATTTGGATCGATCTTGAAATGACAGGCTTAGATCCTGAAAAAGAGAGGATCATCGAAATAGCGACTATAGTGACTGATGCTAACTTAAACACATTGGCTGAAGGGCCGGTTATAGCGGTTCACCAGAGTAACGAATTACTCGATGCAATGGATGAATGGTGTACGACCACTCATGCCGGAAATGGTTTGACCGAAAGAGTCAAAGCGAGTGATGTTTCAGAAAGACAAGCTGAGCTCCAAACCTTAGAGTTTCTCAAGCAATATGTCGAAGCGGGAGCATCTCCGATCTGTGGAAATACGATTGGGCAAGATCGACGTTTTCTTGTGAAATATATGCCAGAACTAGAAGCGTTCTTTCACTATAGAAACCTCGATGTGAGCACACTGAAGGAACTGGCTAAGCGATGGAATCCCAAGGCGCTTGAAGGCTTCGAAAAGAAAGGCACTCACCTTGCACTTGATGATATACGTGAGTCAATTGGTGAACTTAAACATTATAGAAAGCACTTTCTAAAATTGTGATTTCTGGCAGGTAAATTACTAGAAAGTAAACAATCCAGATAATTCAGTTTGTTAGCGAAATTTTATTGACCTAATAAATACCCCTGATTTCGCATGGGCGCATCTCGCGTCGACAAGATTCAAATCATTTTTTTGGCGGCTACTCGGGCTGTCTGTAACCCGTTTTGGTCTCATCAAATTACGCCCCCCTCTCTTGATTTTTTACAATTCCTGAAATAATCAGTTTGTGACCTACATACATATACTCTGCCAAAACGTGAAAGTAGACCTTTCTAGATTGCTTTACAGTGGTGCTTAGGATTGTCGACAAGCCTAAAAAATAATATTAAACAATCTGGAGGTTAATCCTATGAAAACACCGGCATTAGTAAAATTATTAGTAGCACTCCCCGTCATGTTCTATTCATTGAGCGCATTAAGTTGGACTCCCAGTCCTACACCTGACCCTGATCCAGGTCCAACACCATGTGAAGGTGATTGTGATTTTACTCGCGGGCCAAACCCGAGTAGCAGTTATCTTGAGGCATCGTCAGGCCCATATAATGTTAGTACGATTAACGTTTCTAGTTCAGTGAGCGGATTCGGTGGTGGTACTGTGCATTATCCACAAGGAACAACAGGAACCATGGGGGCAATAGCCATTGTTCCGGGCTTCTTCGCAGCTGAATCATCCATCAGTTGGTGGGGGCCGAGGTTAGCATCGCATGGTTTTGTGGTCATCACGATAGCGACTAACTCTATATTTGATCAGCCTGGTAGTAGGGCAACTCAGCTTGGAAGAGCGCTTGATCATGTGATTAGTTTGAGTAATTCAGGTAGTAGTTCTATTTCAGGTATGGTTGATAGTAACCGTGTGGCTGCTATGGGTTGGTCTATGGGAGGCGGTGGTGCATTACGTCTCGCTTCGGGTACGCGCTTGAGTGCTGCAATACCCTTGGCGCCATGGAATACGGGGGGTAATGATTTCAATGAAATAGCGACTCCGACTCTTATCATTGCGTGTGAAAATGATGGAACTGCGCCAGTCAATTCTCATGCATCGCCTTTTTATAATCGAATTCCTGGTTCTACGGATAAAGCCTATTTAGAAATAAATAACGGCGGGCATTCGTGTGCAAACGGAGGTGGTTCTAATGCCGGCTTGTTAGGAAAGTACGGCGTTTCTTGGATGAAGCGTTTTATTGATGTAGATACGCGCTACAGTCAATTCTTGTGTGGACCGAATCATGCGGCAAATTCCGCGATTTCAGAATATAGAGAGACCTGCAATTACTAATTTGCTTTGAAGCGGGTAGCCGATCCGAATTCTGAGAAAATTTGGGTCGGCTATTCTATTTTGCTAGTGCCTTTTATTTGATCACTTTGTGATTTAATCCGCATCACAGTGCTGATTCGTGAAAGCTGTATGAGGCCAAAAGGTGTAGTTTGTCGAAAGGGTTGTCGACAAACCTTAATAATAACGATAAGAACATCAGCGGTATTGCTAATTTGGAAGGCGATAAAAAGATTATCTTCTGGCGAGTCATTCGATTAGTAGGTGTGTTTATCCGTAAACTTTCGAATTTTTATGTCATCCAGGTTGAACTTTCGTTGACTTAGGGTGTAGTTCAGGTTTTCCGAATCTTATGCTTGTATGAAAAGTGTACAGGTCCATAATGATAAAGGTGCCAGACTACTACAGGTAGATACTTTATATGCTTACTAATTTTGTCACACCAAAACTATATATCTGGCCTAATCAAATGCTCTTACTTGGTGTTAGGCCAGTCAGCTATCGAACTCATATGACCGTTTCTGACAAACTAATTGTTAGTATTGACGGCGACATTAAGGTTACGTTGAGCGAAGGAACAGAAGTTAATACACGCTCTTGTCTTGTTAAAGCTGGTGGCGTTTTCGAAGATGAATCTGTAGACGTAAGCGCTGCGGTGGTGGCTATATATTACTTGGCCCCTTTAACGCAAGATTCTCCTTGTTTGGAACATCAGATGTTTTTTGCGACAGAAGGGGTTTACTACGCTCACCCTCGCGAAATGGAGTTGGTGAACACATTACTTGAAATACGAGCTGGGAATTTCGCGCCGGCGAGTGCTTATAGCTTGGTGAGAGAGTTCATTGTCCCCCCCGAATTAAGTCGCGCAATTTTTATTGAATTTGATAAGCGTGTCGTTAAGGTTCTTGAACGAATTAGAGAAACGGTGCGAGAAAATCTAAATGTTCAGGATTTCGCAACTGAAGTGAATATTTCTGAATCTCGCTTAGAGAAACTGTTCAAAGAACAAATTGGTGTGCCAATTACGAAATACAGATTACGGTATCGTGTGTTTATTAGCATTCTTCATTTGGCTCAGGGTGAATCGATTACTGACGCGGCTCTTTATGCAGGGTTTTCTAGCACAGCACATTTCTCAAAGTCATTTAGTTCTATAAACGGTATTCCTCCTTCGGAAGCCTTTTTGAAGCCGCCTGTTATGGATGTGTACTTGTCTTACGAAGCTGCCGAGTTGGTTGCAGGCTCGAATGCACGTGTGAATTACGGATAAATAGGGTGATATTTCAGCGCTTTTCTAGCAAATATTATTGGACCATGGTGACTGTTTCTGCTTTGGTCTTGTCTGGGTTTTACTTCTTAGCTGTTGGTGACGCCGGGGTCTGATATTAACGAAACATCATTCAGTGAGGGAGTCGATAGTTCAAGGTCTTCTACAATTGCCGAACTATATACGGCTTCATTTACCTTATAACTGGTACCCATTAGGTGCTTGCGAATCGTAGAAGTAATCTTAGTGTTCGGTATACGTTCTAAGTAATACCATAGCGTATATTCAAGTGCGAAATCACCCGTGTTAGTTAATGCCCATTCAAAGGGTCTTCCTTGATTTATCTTGATGTCACTCTGACCACTACAGTCTTCGAAAGCTAGTGTGAACATCCGGTCTACTCGATTTTTAAAAGACTTGAGCTGTTTACTTCTTTCTTCGGCAGATGTTCCTGTCATTTTAGGGTAGCCGATTTTGTAAACCCATCTTTGTCTTACACCGTCAGTGCTGGCAATTCGGCTAAGATTATCGATTTTATTGCGGATAAATTGATTGTTTCTAATTAATGTTCGGTGATTGTTGCGAATGTCATAAAGGATTACATAGATCAGCGTGACCTTGCTAATAATATACTCGTCAGGGTGGCCGTCAACGACGACTACATCGCCGTCCTCCAGTATTTCTGTGTTTAATATGATCAAACCACTGATAATGTCTGGTGCCCAAATGTTGCTGGTGAACGCAAGAAACGCAAAGATGATGCCGAAAATACCGGTTGTTTCCAGCATGCTATCAGCACCCCATATTTTGATCAGGGTGTAAATCGTCGTGAGGGTAATGACAAACAGTAAAATAATATCGACTAGTCGGCTACTGTAGCTATCTAAATAGACGGTGTTGCCGTCGAGCGTTTTTTCAATACCAAATCGTTTTCGTGAGAGAAAACAACTCAGGCTGTATGCGAATAAACCTGCATACACGGTCATCAAGCTCAGGCCCACATGAATAAAATAGTTTTCGTAACTTTTATCAAGACTCAATAAAGCAAGGTCAAGTACATGTAGTCCCAGCACAAGAATGTTAAGCGTTCTGAATATTTTGATCTTGGTGAGGTTGTCTCGTTCTCCATCGACAAGCCTTAAAATAGGGCGCGCAAATACCAGTAACGCAATGTTTGTTACGAAGATTAATGCATGAATGAGCCACTGGGCGCTGCTTAATTCGGGAAGTAGCCACTGAAAGGAAGTCACGTACGGTATCCATTAAGTCGAATAAAATATGAGTATATCAGCTCAGAAGAAAATCGCTTTTTCCATTTGTATTTCAAGTTCTATTATAAGTTGCATTCATTTGGTTAATTGTATTTTTAGCGATCTTAATAGTTTTTTGCCAAGAAGCTTTTTATATTCTGTTTTACGGAATCGATATGCCTTTTTATATTCGTATGTTTGGCGTTCATTTTAAAAAAGTGAAGACCTATTCACATTTTTAGATAGTGGCATCTCGGGACTGTTTTTTGGCGCGTAGGGATAAGTACCGATAAGAAGATTACCGGTAGTTTAGATAAGGTAAATATTTTTCGGATTGGTCATGTACTGAGATTTCTGGCTCTACGTACTTGGTATGTCGTGTGAGAAGACTTCTAATAACAAAAAAATCAAACGAAAGATATTTACGTTATGGAACCACTCTTAAATACAAAAACAATAGAAATAGGATTTCTTATGAAAAGTATGTCAACGATAATGTTGGAAAAAGTAAGCCAGCTAAAAACTCTTTCACCAATTAAAATAGTTTCGTCGCTCGTGATCGCAGCAACCTTGACAGGGTGTGGCGGTGTCGGTGGGCTAGCGAGTAACCCTAGAGTATCGGATGCCGATAATGATCAAGTTATATTTATTGGTGACTCTATTTTTGCACTGTCTGGTAAGATCCAAGATGTACTAGAAGATTATGCAGGTGAAACGTTCCGTAGTTATACTCTTTCAGGTGCTGAAATCACTGGTGGAATCGTTGCGACTTCAATTGAAGACCAATTTTCGATTGCTGTAAACGACAACCCTAATATTGAAACTGTCGTGATGGACGGCGCAGGAAACGATATTCTTATTCCGGCCATTTTGTTTGATCCATACTGGTGTAAGACATACTGGTGGCAGTGGGGCAACTTGAGCTCTCGATGTAAAAATCTTATCGATGATTTATATGTTGAAGGTGTCAATGTGTTAAACGGTATTGATGCTCAAGGCGTTGATAATGTTGTTTACCTAGGCTACTACCATCCTAAGAATGCTTTACTTTTAGTTGACGATCTCGAAGAAGCTGTAAACTACGGCGATATGCGTTTGTCGCAAGCGTGTTCAAACTCTAACGCGTCATGCCAGTTCATTGATCCTCGTTCTGTTATCAACGATAGCGACATCATCATCGATGGTATTCACCCAAATACAAGCGGTTCAATCAAGCAGGCAAATCTGATTTGGCCAGTGCTTCAGCCTCTCTTGTAATAATAAATATAGCTGACTAAATCTATTAGCTAGTTTACTTAGACCGCTCCAAATGGAGCGGTTTTTCGTTGTATTTTCAGAATTGATCTCTTTTCTTTTTGACTCATCGTGAGTGCGTAAGCCTGTTGTAATACGTATTTTTTTATACAAAAGCCTTTGACTCCTAGTTTGTACCGTTAAAGTTGCGCGTATTTATAGACTGTTTAGTTAGTTATTTCGGTGTATAAGGTGAGGGCTATGCCTGTCTTGTTATCTCGAAAAAACATGCGTATAAACGATATTCGCTGAACACCGGTTTACGCAGAGAATTTAGTACTTTCTGTTCAGCTTGAATGTATCAATAAGAGGGCAATGTAATAATGAGAAAGACAACATTTAGCGCCATGTTGGCAGTGGCCGCAATGACAACACTTGTCGGCTGTAAAGGTAGTACACCTGTTACGTCATCGAGTACCGGTTCAGAGGTATATCAAGGAGCATGTGCTACCTGTCATGGCGGCGGGTTTAAAGGTTGGATGACCGGTGCACCTACGGTGGGTGATAAAGAAGTATGGACGCCATTAATTGCTAAAGGCGTAGATGCGATGACAACCTTTAGTATTATGGGTGTAAATAAAATGCCAGCTAAAGGCGGTTGCTCACAGTGTTCAGATGAACAAATCAAGTCTGCAATTGAGCATATGGTTAAGCTGAGTCAGTAAACGCTGCTTGGTTTCAATAAAGGGTCGCCTTAGAGTTTCGGTCCGTATTCTTAAGAAGATGATGTTAGAGAAGCAGGCTTATGCTGCGGCTTTAACATCACCCTCAAATCCTCCCTTGTGTTTTCTGTACCCTTTAAGTGCTCTTTTCTTTGTGTCGACATGCGTTGCAGGCTTATTAAATTGATTCAGGTTTTTAGCCACCGGGTTGGTTTTGCGTCTTTTAGACATTGTGATTACTCCACTGATTTAATCATTTCCTAATAGGAGAGGCGATTATAGGTGGTCGCTTTGAACTTTGTATTGATTCAATCTACATTTCGGTATGTCTTGCTCTCGAATCTCAGGGGCTGAATTTCAACGACAGAGGCAAGAGATTATCATTTTTCATTGGTCGTTATGGTCAACTGGTATTCACTTGGAGATAAACCGGTCCAACTCTTGAATGCATGATTGAAAGAACTTTGTTCGCGATACCCAATAAGAAAGGCAATTTCGTTCATGCTCACTTTGTTCTCAGAAAGATAAATCTCCGCGAGCTTCTGGCGAGTTTCATTGACGATTGTTTGGTAGCTATAGCCCAATTCTTTTAGTCTGCGCTGTAATGTACGCGGGCTAATGTTGAGTTTGTTAGCCAGGTCTTCAATACCAAAGGCTTGTTGACGGAGGGCATCTGGCAAGATTGATTTTACCTTCCAGCTATAATCTTGCTCTGATTCACCGGGCAGCAGCAACTCATCAGCGTGGCTTGTAAGTGTTCTGAGTATCGAAGGGTCACCACTGCGTACCTTCCAATCTAGCGTTTCATTGTCTACGGTGATTGCATTCAGTTTTTGATTGAACAAAACGTCAGTTTCGAAAAAATCACGATAGAGCAGGGAGTTTTGCGGTTCTGGAGCGACAAAGGAAATTTTTTTGAAGGGAATACCGGCCTGTACCAACATGGGTGCGAAGGTCTTGATACCAGCGAACACGCTTAGTGACAATTGAAAGCTTAGTACATCATCAGTTTTGGTTAGGTAAGTGGGGTTAGGTGTCCAGGAATATTGGCTCACGTTCTCACCAATTGTCAGATTAGATGAGCCCAGGTCATGGTTAAGGCTTTCATAGCGTAGGATTTGTTGCATTGCTTGTCGCAAGTTGTCGCAACTTAATAATGTCATACCGAGAACGGGAAAGGTTTGTAGCGAGACTAGAGAGCCCACGACAAGCCCAAAACCTTGTCGAACACTGAAACCTGTGCGCAACGCATCGAGATATTGAGTGACCGATGGTGTACTTTCGAAGTCTGTGGATTGCTGGTCTTCAGCATTAGCAAGACCCTCCAAAGCCAAAGCTCGATAAAGAGTTTGCCAGTATCCCAACGCGACTTCACCCTGAAATGGCGTCGCTGTCGTCGAAGAACAAGTTGTTGTCATACTTCCACAAGCCTTATTTTTCCATTGCGTTATTATTTATAAATAGCACGCGTATTTTTCCGTAATCAATTTGGGTAACACAATGAACGCTCAGGACTCTCCATGAACGAGATATTTATTGAACTAATCGAACTCTATCAGGAACCCATGTTTATACAACTCCCTGTGGCGACCTTACTGTTGAGTGTGGGTACCTTTTTGGTAGTCGCTTTACCTTGGACTCTTCTGGCTTGGTTGGACCCTACGTGGGCACGACCTTATAAAATCCAACAGAAGCCATTCCAAGTTCGTCGATATTTCTGGCCAAATATTGCCAGAATTACGATCAATTCAGCTGTGATGTTTGTTTTTTTAGTTTTGGCTTGGCCGCTGCTACGTCTAAGTGGTATTCATTCGGGCGATATTCCTGAATGGTATGTATGGGTTTTTCAGCTTGTATTTTTTCTGCTGATCGATGATTTTTTGTTTTATTGGATGCACCGTTGGTTACACGAAAATAAATGGATGCTAAAAAACATACACTCGGTTCATCATCGAATTCGCAATACCTGCGCGCTAGACGGTAATTATTTCCATTGTGCGGAGTTCGTGCTGATTGGTGGCTTGGCGATGGCGGGGCCGATATTGCTAGGGTGTCATCTATACGTCCTTTATGCGTGGATTATTATTCGAAATATCGAAGCGGCAGACGGGCATGCAGGTTATGACTTTCCGTGGAACCCTTTGCGTTTTCTTCCTCTGTATGACGGCCCGGTTTATCATGATTTTCATCATGCGCGCTTCAAGGGAAACTACGCTGGCGCACTGCACTACGTGGACCGGTTTTTTGGTACCTACGTTAAGGAGTACTTGGAATACAAACTTAAAAACGCTAGGGTCAGTGAGAAATGAGAATCAGCTGTCACTGACTTGATTTAAGGCAGCGGTTCGAAACGTCGATAAAAGGCCTCCTTAACAACAATCAGGACAGCAAAAAAATATGAGTTATATGTATCTAGCGATTGCCATTATCGCTGAGGTGGTAGGAACTGTCGCTCTTAAGGCTTCAGGCGAATTCACCAAGCTTGTTCCTAGCGCCGTTGTTGTGATTGGGTATGGGGTTTCCTTTTACTTTCTATCACTCACCTTGAGAACGATTCCGTTAGGTATAACCTACGCGATATGGTCTGGAGTAGGCATTGTGCTGATCGCCACAATTGCTGCGATTGTATACCGGCAAATACCTGATATTCCTGCGATAATAGGTATGGCATTGATTGTGTTTGGCGTTGTTGTAATCAATGTGTTTTCAAAGACAGTGAGCCATTAGATCAAGGCTCAACCCTCTGTAAAAGTATTAGTCTTGCTCGTAAAGAATGCGAGTTAGCTTGCTTGTATCGACATGTTCAAAATCTTTCCCGTAGATGTGTAAAGAGGTGACTTGATGGTAACTGAGTTCATTTCCTTTAACAGATAAGTTCATTTTGAAAGTCTTGGTTTTAGCTTTTTCTAACATGAACGGTGATTGAACAATACCATAGGTTTGACTACCGGCTTTGGCTTCTACATTGAAAATACTTTCGTCTTCTCTTTCTTGAAATTCTCCGCCAGCAAGCAAGCATACTCCTCTAGGAATGCTTAAAGAGTGCATAATTATATTGCTGCTTTTCTCGTAGATCCAATGGCCTATTTGATCGTGAAAAATGTGGTCGCCTTTTAGCTTACGGACCACGTGATGGTACTTGATAGATACAAGGTTTTGCTCCTCTGCATTTTCAGCGGGGCCCGCGACGGTAAAATCTATTTCGTCTGAAAACAGAGTCTCATCTGGATTTGCAGTTGCGTCAGGTGCACGATCAAGCCCTTTATTTCCTACCCACTTTCCCACTAGCTTTGCGAGAGGGCCATAGTCAACGCCATTGATCACTGTATTCATAGAATTGCTCCGTACTATAACGATATGTGGTTACTAGGCTATCGAATTTGATGAAGCCCGTCATCTAGAACAGTGGAATGGTAGTGAAATAAGCTAGGTGTTTCATATTGTGACGTACTTAACTCGTGTATGCGGAATCGTGAAAGTAGCGAACACTTGTATGCTGTAACTTTGTCTTAGGATTGTCGACAAGCCTAAAAAATAAAGATAACTATTCAGGAACAATATCCTATGAAAGCAAAAACAATATTAAAAATGGCAGCAAGTGTATCCGCTTTACTTTTTTCCGTTAGCGCCTTTAGTTTCAATGGCGGTGGTGATGGTGGTGACGGAGGCGGCGGTGGCGGTGGTGGCGGTGGTGGCTGCGAGGTAGATTGCGATTTCACGCGCGGGCCTGACCCGACAAGTTCATACTTAGCGGCTTCTTCTGGCCCGTATTCTGTTAATACCATTGACGTCTCTAGTTCGGTGAGCGGCTTTGGTGGCGGTACTGTTCACTACCCAAGTGGAACTACCGGAATGATGGGCGCGATTGCTATTGTTCCGGGTTTCTTTGCGGCTGAGTCGTCCATAAGCTGGTGGGGACCCCGTTTGGCGTCGCATGGTTTTGTGGTGATTACTATTGCAACCAATTCGATTTTTGATCAACCAGGCAGTAGAGCCACACAATTAGGTCGAGCACTTGATCATGTTATTAGTCTTAGTGATTCTACTAGTAGTGATATCACGGGCATGGTTGACAGTAATCGCGTAGCGGCAATGGGTTGGTCAATGGGCGGTGGCGGTACGCTTCAGCTTGCATCGGGTACTCGGTTGAGTGCGGCAATTCCTTTGGCACCATGGAACTCAGGCGGTAATAATTTTGATCAAATTGCAACGCCTACTTTGATCATTGCTTGTGAGAATGATGGTACAGCGGGTGTTAATACGCACGCATCTCCATTCTATAACAGTATTCCTGCTACAACAGATAAGGCATTTTTAGAGATAAGTGGTGGTGGTCATTCTTGTGCGAATGGCGGTGGTAGCAATGCCGGTTTGTTGGGTACGTATGGCGTGTCATGGATGAAGCGGTTTATGGATGAAGATACGCGATATAGTCAGTTCTTGTGTGGACCTAATCATGCGGCAAATTCTGCGATTTCAGAGTATCGTGAGACTTGTAATTACTAGAAATTAGATGGTTTAAGGGCTGACCCGAATGGGACTTACTTAAGGCTGGTTTATTGAAAATAAGCTACCACCGAGAACACAGAGGCGCTTCGCGCTGCACAGAGGAAAAAAAGCTAAGGCCTTAACCTTCTTGAAGTTGATAT
>ENA-OSET01001278-OSET01001278.1-sediment-metagenome-genome-assembly--contig:-NODE-1278-length-26284-cov-44.949746_pt1 | contig 26284 bp, 22 predicted proteins | sample MGYA00237882_ERZ534229 | MGnify/ENA primary metagenome ERZ534229 (study PRJEB26408, sample SAMN06266212) | sediment metagenome | isolation source: Hudson Canyon methane seep mesocosm | place... | reverse complement strand
TAAATTGAATTTGTGTATGTTTCGCCATAACGTTGTGAGGTGAGATTGAAAAGCATTCTAAGGCTATCGCAATATCCTGCAAGAACAGTTAATAGATTGCTAGCTGGCGCGGTGTGATTAATTAACTTAACAGAAAAAGCATCATCTTCAGTTATTCTGACAGACTCGTTTAGAATGATGTCTATATCTTGTTGCTTTACTCTTACTAATTTGGAAACAGTGTTTTCGTCGACAATACCTGCTTTGCTAAATAGCGGGTGTGTCTCAATGCCCTGACTTTTTAGACCTTTCTTGATAACGGTAAGAAAGTGAGAGGAAACTGTGTTGCTGTTATTAATGTTTTTGATCATTATTGAGCACCACTTTTATTATTTTTTTAAATGGATATCAAGCTTGTACTAATTAGTATGCACTAACGATAAAGTATTGAATACTTGTTTTTTAAATTAATGAGCACGCTAACGAATGAAAAATAGAGAACAATTTTATTTTGAAAATCAGGTGTGTTGAAATCTATATTTACGTTGATATTTGGCAGTATAATTCATTAAGTCATGCTTATGGTGGGACATGTTTTGTGTCCTTTGAATTTTTATGTTTTGTATGGAATCTAAATCTTAAAACTCCATAGGAGTCATAAGTACTGTGTTTTGTTGACAGATTCAAGCCCTTTAGATGCTACCGCAACTCAGACAGTTAACCCACAATAAAACGCCTCTCAACTGCCTCGTGTAGTTCAGGGTATTTTAGCCAGTTTGAAATTTTAGATGACTAACGAAAGTGAGCAAAACAGATACCTCTTCATCCAGATCGACAATAAGAAACATACAAATCATATTCACCTGACATCGTTAAAAATACTGCTAAAATATAAGTACTAAAGTTTAATCAAGATTAAATTATGATAGACCATAAGGTTAGATACATAGTCAACGTGCTCTCGGAGGCCGGTGACCAGAATTTTTTTAAAAATATACTGTGCGGTTTATCTAGCGCGATAGATGCTAATTATGTGTTTATTGCTGAATTAAACTCCGAACATACATCAGCTAGCACATACTCAGCGGTTAATAAAAACCAGTTAATTGATAATTTCGATTACGCACTAAAGGGTACGCCGTGTGAAGTGACGCAAAGTGGTGTTTGTTGTGTACACCCATCAGGAATACAGCCTCTCTACCCAGATGATCTTCTTTTAGTCGATATGGGGATTGAGGGTTATGTTGGTGTTCCACTAAAGAATAGCAATAACGAAGTTAATTTTATTCTTGTAGCTCTTTTTGAGCGCCCTGTTGAAGATGTGTTGGAAGTTGAGTCGTTGTTCCTTCTATTTTCTGGAATGATTCTAAAAGAACTTGAAAAACAATCAGTTTTAGAAAAGCTCAAATTAACGGATCAAATTATCAGGGATAGTAATGAAGCGATATTGATTACCGATAAAAATACTGAAATTATCTATATAAACAAAGCTTTTTCCAGCATAACAGGTTATTCATTGGCAGAAGCTATAGGGAAAAGGCCAAACTTACTTAACTCAGGCCATCATGATACAGCGTTTTATAAGGATCTATGGGTTGAATTAAACGCCTCGGGACATTGGTCCGGAGAGATACACAACAAAAAGAAAAATGGACAGCCTTTCGTTTCAAAGCTTTCTATTAATGCGATCAAGAATGAAGAAAAAAGTGAAACTCAATATGTAGGCTTTTTCACAGATGTCACCAAAGATAAGATTAAAGATAAAGAATTATTCCAAAAAACACATTTTGACTCACTCACTGGTTTAGCAAATCGTAATTACTTAAATGAGCGGTTGGCCCAAGCGGTTAGTCAAGCAAAAGTATCCCGGTCTGGTTTGTATGTTTTATTTTTTGGCATAGATCACTTTAAAGACGTTAATGACTTTTTTGGCTTTCTAACGGGCGACCACTTGTTGAAGCAGGTAGGAAGCCAACTTAAATCCATAATACGAACAAACGACATTCTTGCTAGAGTGGGTGGAGATCAGTTTGCGTTACTTGTGAGTGACGTCAGTGAACCATATTTGGTTCAAAATTTTCTAGAACGAACTTTTCGTCTTTTCGATACCCCAATCAAAATAGCCAATAACGACTTAAAAATTTCACTCAGTATTGGTGTCGCCAAGTTTCCAGATGATGCCGAATCACCAGAAGATATCCTGAAGAAATCAGAGCAAGCACTTTATAATGCCAAAGCAAGTGGCAGAAATATTTTCAAGTTTTTTACTAACGAAATGCAAGACAAACTCATCAGAAGAATCGCACTTAAAAATGCTTTAAAGGTATCCATTGAACAGGGCCAAATAGAGGTTGTTTATCAACCGATAATAACGCTAGATACAAACAAAATTGCTAAACTTGAGGCGTTAGCTAGATGGCAGTATGAAGGTGACTTTATCTCCCCGGATGAGTTTATACCTTTAGCAGAAGAGTTTGGTTTAATATACAAGTTAGGGCTGCTTGTGCTCCGAAAAGCCTGCCATACACTAAAACTATTGAAGGGCCTTGGCTGGAATGATATCGCTATCAATGTGAATCGTTCAGTAAAAGAGTTTGAACCCGATGACTGCGCTAAAGATTGGATAGCGATACTGAAAGAGTTTGATCTTCAAGGGAAAGATATTAATTTTGAGCTAACAGAAAGTATCCTAGCACCAGAGCAAAAAAGTAATTTGGAAAAGTTGGCAAGCTTACAAAAGAATGGCAGTAAAATTTCACTTGATGACTTTGGTACCGGTTTTTCTTCACTCAGCTACATTAGAAATTTTCCCATAGATGAACTAAAAATAGATAGAAGTTTCATCACTCACATGGATAGGGATAGTGAAGACAAAATCCTTGTTAAAACAATGATTGCTATGGCAAAGTCACTTGGAATAAGCACAGTTGCTGAAGGTATAGAAACTGATGAACATAAAAAGGAGCTCTTAGAGCTTGAGTGTAACTGCGGCCAAGGCTATTTAATATCTAGACCTCTCACCTTTGAGCAACTAGAGAGTTTTTTAAGCGACCAGCTATAGCTGATAAGCTCTGAATCTCATGATGAAGGGCTTAAGTCAAATTTGCTTTTGATCACTGGTTTTGAACAAAGTTCTTGAGCATTAATACTTGCTTTCGAATATTTGAAAACCACTATCTTTAGGCATAAAGTAAATTATTCTGCATGCCTAGAAACCGTTAAGTATGGGTAGCAGAAACGAAATCAAGGGGCGCATAGACGCCCCCTCGTTTAACGGACACTTTTAATAAGCGGTAATGTCGTGATAGGAATATTCATATCACTGGGAAAAGAAAATAAACAAATAATAGCCTCTTTTATTCTCTGTAGTTTACTTAATGTAAGAGTCAATAATTTGCTGATAACGTCCGCTTTGCTTGAGTGCCTTTAAGCCCTCATTGAAATCGTCTCGCACTGCTGTATTTTGAAAACCCACTTTGTAATTTGTCGGTGGAAAAACCTCAAAAATATCAACTTTAGCCTCAGTGCTAACTCGTTTTTCTAATTTTTTGAAGTATTTATATATGTTGATATCCAGAACGATCAAATCGGTCCGTTTTGAATATAGCATTGCGAGCTGCTTGTCTTGCTGTGCCTTTTCTGAATAACGCTTGTTCGACTCTGCCATATTTTTAAAAGCAGAACCCAAGTACTTTGTTGCGTTCTGAAAGGCAATAACTGAGTAATTTCCCAACGAAGGAACGTCAACTACAGATAAAGAATTGACACTCAGCCCAACAGCTACATTTTGGTACGTTATATGAGAGTCAGAGTAATGTGTTGCCTTCATCCCCGAAGACTCATTGACTGTCATTGCAGCATCAACGGCTCCGCTTTCGAACGAGGTGACAACACGCATAAAAGGAAGGTAAATGGGCTTTACAGTATGCCCTTTAAAAGCCAGGGCTTCCTTAACCACATCCATTTCCATGCCCTTGTGCGTTTCAGAAAGAACGTAAGGTGGCAAAGCCAAACCAACCGCAACTTTCACTTCGTCACCAAAGGCCGAGCCAGCCAGAATTATAAAGCTAAGGGTAAGCGCAATTCGAATTTTGTTCATAACACACCGCCTGCTAAATGAATTGATTCAATGTCAAGTATAGTCAAAAAAACTAAGGTGTCTTTTGTTGAACCAAATTACCTTGAAAGCAATACTTCGACCCTCATTCTAGAATGGTGAAAAGAGAAATTGTTGCGCTCCTTGGCCATATAAAAAGGATCTAGTTCTTTTTAAACTCAGTCTTAGAGTAAATTAGGTGCTGATACTACTGAGGCATTGTTCGCATGAATAAATGACGGGGTTTCATGTTGAAATTTATCTTTTAGTCTGAAGTGCTCCAGCCAATCAGCTTCTGATGTCTCTTGGATATGATCATCAATAGATTCAAACCACTTAATATGAGCTAAAGATGAGGAAGAAGGCTTTTCGAACATGAGCTGTAATGATTGTTGATAATGTTGAAGTGCGACCTCAACGTCTTGGTTTTTATGTAAACAATTTGCGAGGGTATAGCCCATCATAAAAGCCGATGTTAATCCTTGCCCTGCGCTGTAATGGAATGACATCGCGGCATCACCAACCAAAGTTGCATTCTTGTAGAATACGTTTTTTGTGGTATTCATTTTAAAGGAGTACCACGGTAAATTTGCAGGCGTTAGAGAGATATTGTCGCCATTACTGCTGAGTATTTCATTTAGATATGGGATCGCCTCTTTTGGTGATTTTCCTTTAAACTTTCCCGATGCAGCGCACTTGTTGGTCATTTCTATAATCACGACTTGCTTGTTCTCTGTAAGGGGGTAAGAGGTCATGATGATGACGCCTTCTGGTGCTTGGAAGGTGTAAAAGCATGCTTCTTTTCTAATCTGGGGGGTTTCGTTCATAAACCATGAAAATTTTAACTTGGCGGTATAAACATTAGGAATCAGTTTACTTGCAAAATGTCGTCTGACGATACTGTTTATACCATCGGCACCAACTAGCAAGTCAGATGACTTTTGCAATTTTTTTAGGTGCGATGCAGTCATTTTCTGTTCTTTAATTTTTACGCCTAATGACTGGGCTTTCTGATTGAGGTAACGCATGAGTTCAAAGCGTGTCACGCTAAAACCATCTGAAAAATCAAATGTTCGGCTGTCATTGTTCGTCTTGAAAAGCGCTTGGGAGATTGAGGGGGTTTCACCATTGGGGAATAACCCTTTAAAATAATTCTTGTCCAATCTTTCAAGTAAAGCAGTGTTGAGACTTTGAAGGGTGTAACCAAGACCAAATGAATTTACTGATTCATTTCTAGCTTCATAGACCGTGACGTTAGCATTTGGTATTAAGGTTTTTATCGAGCTGGCAAAGTACAGGCCTGCTGGTCCGCCACCAATGATAGATAATTTCATTTCAAACAACCTTTAAAAAAATACTTTGGGATCAAGATAAGAGTGTAATTTATCTAACTTTACAGTGTATAGATTTGTGGTCAACAAAAATATACTTAAAATGTGATCAATAGCACTTAAGTAAAATACTACTCAGTTTAGTGCTAGTCAGTTAAACTAGTGTTTTGTTATGTAAGGGATTAAGTCATTCGTGTCGAATAAAAACTATCATCATGGCGATTTAAAAGAAGCGCTTATTTCTTCAGCGCGAAAAATTCTGATTGAGCAAGGTGCAGATGCTTTATCACTTCGGGCGATTGCCTCCGACGTTGGTGTTTCGCATATGGCTCCTTATGCGCACTTTAAAAACAAAAAGGCATTATTTCAGTCTATTGCGGCAGGAGGGTTTAACGAGTTAGCCGATAAAATGCTAGAAAATAGCCAAGCTCTGTCAAAAGCACCAGACCTTATATTATCCTACGGGGCAACGTATGTTGAGTTTGCGATCGATCATCCTCAGTTATACCGTTTGATGCTAGGGCAAGTAGAAAATACCGGGCGACGTAATCAAAATGTAGGGAGTCAAAACATAGAAAGTCAAACGAGCATGGATATTTCATTAATGAATCCGGCCGTTTCATCTGACCTGGAAGCCAGTTCAAATCGCTCATTCATTTTATTGCAAGATGCTTTTTTAAAAGCTAATAAGCAAGGTGATGAGATGAAAATAAAAGCCCAAGCTTTGGGTGCCTGGGCAATGGTGCATGGAATGGCAGCCTTGATAATTGAAGGCCACTTTACCATTCCTGATACGATGTCCCTCAAAGATTTTCTTTCTATGGCAGCAGTTCAATCTCCCCGGTAATGTCATTTAAGCTTTAGGCATATGCCTAAAGCAGAATTTCAATGTCTTCTGTCGGAAATGCGACACAGGAATGAATCCAGCCAAACTGTTTATCTGAGACTCTTAGGTGAGCTTCTGGGGGGTTAAAGACATTCCCTGAAACCAGCTTTACACGGCATAAACTACACTCGCCGGAGCGGCAAGCATTCTCAGCTGAGTAACCATTTCTTTCCAAGCTATTTAATAGTGGTTCACCCGCTTTCGCTTTAAAGCTACCTTTGCCTGTTATGGTAATGGTCACTTCATCTTCCATGCTAGCTGAGTCAGGCCAATGGTTTAACTGGTCTGGATTTTTGGGTGGTCCATTTGCTTCAATGCGAACAAAGCGAGACTCAACATCTAAACTATCAAGCTGTGTCTGGCAATTTTCATTAAACGGTGTTGGGCCGCAGACATAAAAAGTTTTGTTATGTACTTCACCAACAAGCTCTTTGATTAAATCGGCATTAAGTCGGCCTGTTATCCCTTGATAGCCCTCTGGAGGGCGAGAAATAACTTCGGTTAATTTAAAGTTGTCGTGATTCTGAGCAAGTTCGCGCAGTTCTTCAATAAATATCACATCTTCGATATAACTTGAGGCATAGATAAAATGAAATTGGTGCGCCAGCCCATTATCAAACACATTTTTTAGCATACTCATTGCGGGGGCAATACCTGACCCACCGGCTAAAAACACTAAATCTTGACCATGAAAAATGGGGTTGTGATAAAAAGTACCCATTGGGCTAGTGCTCAGAAATTGCTGTCCCTGTTTTACATGATCCAAAAGATAGTGTGTGACAAATCCATCTTGAACTCGCTTCACGGTTAAATCGTAATAGTCACGCTGAGCAGGTGAAGATGAAATCGCGTAGGGGCGTGCAGTCTGAACACCATCAATCTCGACAAACAGATTGATATATTGACCCGCTTGAAACGGAGGTAATGGACCACCTGTTGAAACCAAACGAAAGGTCTTCGTGCTTTCTGTTTCATCAATAACTTCAGAAACTTCCAGAGTGAGTCGTTTAGGGTGCAATTTTGCAATGGTATTTGCGGTCGCCCATTTTTGATCTGAGAAATCAGAACCTGTTTTCGCCAATTCTTCTTTGACTTTAACGGCTTCTTGATAGCCGATTACAACATCTAATACATTCTTTTTTGATTCAGGCATTTTCAAGCTCCTCTTTCTCTGATTTTAATTGCTTTAATACTGCTCGAGCCGTTGACTCACCTGCCATATAAGTGGGTTGAAATCCGCCCATGTTGTTCCAGCAGCCAGCCATGTACAGCCCGGAGATTGATTCAATTCGTTCTCTGAATAACTCGGAATCTTGAGGGGTTTGCTTAAAACCATAAATGGCACCATCAGGAGTATTCAGGTAGCGCATCATGGTCAGTGGCGTTGCTACTTCAACTTCTTCAATATGATCACGGATTTTTGGAAAGGTCTGAGCGATGACATCGATGAGCTTTTCAGAAAATTCATACTTGGTTTGAGCATACTGTTCTTCAGGAATATCATTCCAGACATCACCATATTGTAAGCAAACTAACGATACGATGCTTTTTCCTTCAGGTGCAAAGCTTGGGTCATCAAAGTTGTAACAGGTTAGCATGCCAGAAACAGGTGCGTTCATGGTTAGCATTCCAGCATGCACAGCTTCTTCATCTTGTGTGTTGCAAATAAAGTTTGATGCTGAGGTCACACCTAACTCTTCAGGCGTACAATCAAGACCCATATAAATGACAAAAGCGGAGGTACCCATGCGTCGCGATTTGAAATCTTCACGTACAGCTATGGGAGCATGATCATGGTCTAGTAGTTCGTTGTAAGTCATGATCGAGCTGGCATTGGACACGACGGCGGCACAGGCAATTTCTTCGCCATCTTCTGTTAGCACGCCGCGTACTTTATCGCCCGAAGTTAGAATTTTTTCGGCGCCACAGTTAAAACGAACCTCACCACCGGCTTCCATAAATGACTCTAACAATGCGCTAGACATGGCCTGAGAGCCCCCTTTGATATGCCAGGGTTTGAAGGCGGCATAAGCATAAATCATGGCAGCTAAATCAGGAAAGGGAATTTCACTTGGGGGTAAACCGATGTAGCACCAGTATGCCGCTAATATGGTTTTTAAATTTTCATCATCAAAGTGTTCATCAAGAACTTCTTTCGCGGAGCGCATGCCATATTTAATATAGTTTGGGCAGCTTGCCTTAAGCATTTTTTCATCATTAGCTTTACGAGCTTTGGGGAGCATCATAAAACTTTCTAGAGTGATGGTTTCACACAGTTTCATGAAACGTGCAAGGTTTTCACTTTCAGAGGGGAAATCACTTTGAAGCTGACGCCGTAAACCAGACCAGCTTGCAGGAAGTGTAGTATCTATCTCACCGGGAACCACGATTCGATACAGCTGATGTTCCTGAACGAATTCGACTTTATCCATAACGCCTAAGTTGGCAAATATTTTACGCATTATGAAAGGGCGGTCTTCTGTACCTAAGCCACTTAATTGATGTAAGGCGACTTCAAATTCATATTCACCGCGTACAAAAGATGTCGCGCAGCCACCTGGAATATTGTGTCGTTCTAATAACAAGGTCTTACTGCCACCTCGCTGTAGAGCTGTGGCGGCAGTTAGTCCTGCATTACCTGCGCCGATTACCACCGCATCGTATTGTTTCATTTCACTCTCCCGCTTTATTAGCACACCTGTTGATTTTAGGGTGTCAGTTTCGTTTGAGTGTATATTGCACAATAAACTATACAGTGTAAAGTTTATTGTTAGATTCATGTGACTTGTCTTCTATATTGAGTTATCTGTCGTTAGATATTTTGCGTTTTTACCTGCCATTTGGTCTGATTTTTCAATTTCCTAAAATAAGAAAATTAGCATTTCGATTTTTAAAACTGGAATCAGTAAATATTTATTGGCGTCTAATAACCCTAAAGTTGTTAATTATCAATAATCTATGTCTTGGCATAAAGACTGCTCTCTTATTGTTACTAACTGGAGCAGTTTTATGAAGTCATCTCAACAAGTCAACGTTACAAATTTTGAAGTTACTTATTTTTCTCTTTTGGCAGAATGGTTGGTTCGTTTTTTTGCTGTAGGTCTAATTTTACTAGCCACGCCTGTTTGTATTTTTAATTATTTAACGAGTATCGTTAAGTATTCTTTACCCTTAAACAGTGTGACTACCTATGATTTGTTAGGTAAACCCTATAGCTATCCTGCTTTTAATCATGGGTTCGTAAGGCACTTGCTGATTCTTTCATTAATTGTTAAAGGTGAAATGGCCTGGGTTGGATTACCCCGTGACTTATCAAATCTTACATCAAGAACAGATTTTAAAAATATGAAAGTTGGACTAGTTAGTCTGTACGGGCTGCATCAACTAACAGGTATCTCTATAAGTAGTGTTGAAGACGATACGCACTTACAAGACGAATATACCTTGGCTGATAAGCTTTGTTTGCTTATGCGTGTGTTGATTGCCAGTCTGGTCTTTCGAACCAAGAATTTGAATGAAACAAGCTCGTTCAAGCTGTTCGGTATTCGAATTGATAACGTCACGCTTGAGTGTGCTGTGACTAAAATGGTGACTCATTCTGCTAAGAAACAAATACAAACGATGTGTTTTGTGAATGTGAACTCGCTTAACTTGGCTCATGATAACGCACGATTTTCTCAAGATATTAACGACTGTGATTACGTCTTTGCTGATGGTTCTGGTGTACGAATTGCGGCTCAGAAGAAGGGGCATCGCTTGGTCGGAAACATTAATGGCACTGATTTATTACCTGTACTTTGTCAGCGTGCATTAGCAAAATCACAAAGTATTTTTCTATTAGGTTCTGAATTTGGCGTTGCTAGTCTCACCGCATCTAATTTACAACGACAGTACCCGGGTTTACGTATTTCAGGTACGCATCATGGTTATTTTGATAAGCATAATAGCCATGATGTTATTCGAGAAATCAATGATGCTAAAACCGATATCTTATTGGTCGCGTTTGGTTCGCCGGATCAAGAGGCTTGGCTGCAAGAACATAAAACCATGTTAGAGGTTAATACAGCCATTGCTGTGGGCGGACTTTTTGACTTCTATTCTGGTCGCATTCTTCGTGCACCTGTCTGGATTCGCGAACTTGGGATGGAATGGTTGTGGAGATTAGCGCAAGAGCCACGCAAGAAATTCTATCGGTATGTCGTTGGTAATCCTGTTTTTTTGTTCCGTTGTTTTTTTCAATCTTAAATTATTAGAGGGTAGTTGCTATGAATTCAACAAATAAAATCAATCACTTAATTAACCGACTAGTAAACCGAAGTTTGGAAGAAAAGTACCGTTTTAATTATGGTAGTAGTGGTTTGAGCCCCATTTTTCAACGCACTTTAGCGCTCATTGGTCTAGTGATAATCAGCCCATTTTTATTGATTATTGCTGCGTTAATTCGCTTAGAAAGCCCTGGTAATGCCATCTTTACTCAGGTTCGTGTGGGTGAAAATTGTCGTCGATTTCAATTTTATAAGTTTCGTTCGATGCGTACATCACAAGACCCAGAGTATGTAGATGTAAATCAATTAAAAAGTGATCGGGATGGCGTTTGTAGCAAGTTCTACAATGACCCCCGAGTGACTCAAGTTGGTCGATTCTTGCGTAAATATTCTATTGATGAACTACCTCAGCTGCTTAATGTTGTTAAGGGGGACATGTTGTTAATTGGGCCAAGACCCGCGTTGACGCAAGAAAGTGATCAATATTCGATGAAAGCGCGTAAACGTTTTAATGCCGTGCCTGGATTAACCGGTTTATGGCAGGTTTCAGGGCGTGCAGACACGAGCTTTGAAGAGCAAATATCATTAGATATTCGATATGTGCAAGAGCAAAGTTGGTTTAATGATTTGAGAATTCTATTGTCGACGATTCCTGTTGTGCTACTTGGTAAAGGAGCTTACTAAAATTCCTTAGTCACAGTTTGAAGGGACATTGTTATGAGTAAATTACTCAAGTTGTGTTGTTTGTTAATCAGTTTTGGGATGGTTTCTTGCACACAGCATCATGCTTTAAAAACACCTGAAAACCCAAGTGATAAATTTTACGGTAATGAAGGGGGACAGGGTGAAGTTATTAATCATCAGCGCCCAGCAACGGCTGAGTATGCTTCTAACAGAGACTGTAGCCCATCTCATTACCAGTATGCGCCGACGCACTACCGGGTCGATAAAATTATTACCAATATTGGTAAACCATTAATTGATCCTCGTCTTCAAAACCGCCTCTTCAATAGCGACTTGAGTTTAAGCCCGGGCGATATGATTGAGTTATTTATCGAGAACGGAGAAGGTTTCAATGGTCGTTATATTCTGGGCCCACATGGAATGGTTAATATCCCTTATCTAAAAGGTATTAACTTGCTAGGTTTGGACGTTTATCAGGCAGCAGAAAAAATTGAACTGGATTTAGTAAAAGCAGAGATGTTTCAGCCCGCTACCATTTCAACTAACGTGCAAGTTCTGGAATGGGCCGAGATTGATGTGGTCGTCACCGGGGCTGTTTTTGAACCGGGTCGTAAACGTATCAATCAAAAGTTTAAGGAACGCCATATAGGAGAAAAAATGGCTGCATTTGGTGATTATAGTAGTACCCGGTTTTTATCGGAAGCACTACGTTCAGCTTCTGGCATAAGGCCAGATGCAAAGGTTGACCAAGTAATATTGATACGGAATGGGTGGCAAATTGAGGTAGATATGGGGGGCGTTTTTTCTGGTAAGCCTGTGAATGATGTGCCTCTTATATCAGGTGATCAGGTGGTCGTGCCAACGACAGGCTGTTTCCAAAAACATCTTGTTAGGCCCAGTCAAATTACCCCTAAAGGTTTTCGCGTATTTATGTCGAATCTAATTGATTCAGCATTCTCAAATTCTAGTGCCAATGTTGGACGCTACAGTACCAACCTACCATATGGTGCTCGTTTACTACAGGCAGCGGTATCAGCAAATTGTGTGGGGGGAAAACAGTGGACGAATGCACCACGAAAAGTAATGTTGGCTAGCACTAACCCTATAACAGGCGATTATCAGGTCATTGAGCGTTCAGTTGAAGAGCTGATGCGTCAGGCTCATAACGAGCAAAAAAACCCATATTTGATGCCTAACGATGCCGTTGCATGTTATGACTCTGATGTGACGAATATACGTGATATCGCCGGATTTATGATGGATATTATTAACCCGATAAAGGCCTTTTAGCCAAGCGGGTAAAGGTGTTCTAAAAGTAGGTTGAATAACGATGGTAGAAGCACACAAACAAATAAAGATTCCGAACCAGGATGATATAAAAAGGGCGCGACGAATTAAGTTTTTTCGTAGCCCTTATTTGGTGTTTAGTGGTATCAGTTATTTGCTTGTGGTGTTCATTGTATGTCTGTATTTGAATAAAGAGCCTGTTTTTAGCAGTAATATGGCGCTTGTATTACCGGGTTCGGGTTTGAGTAGCAGCTTTCAAATTGGGGCAATCGGCCAAGCTAATACACAAACGAAGTCGCCTTTTGCCGGGGCAAATTTTAACCCACGAGTGAATTACAAAGAAATGCTAAAAAGCCGAGAGGTAATAGGGAATGCCTCAAAAGAGGTTTATATGGAGGTTGAAGTATTTGGTTTGCCAAAAGTAAAATTAACTGAACAGACCAGTATTATTGAAGTAGATGTGACTGCTAATAATGGCCGCCTTGCAAAGGAAAAAGCATGGGCACTCTACAACGCGTTACAGGTTCACTTAGATGCACTTAGAGCCGATGAAGCGAATAGACGAGATGAAAGTATCAGTAAAGTGCTTGATCAGTATCGTACCAAGCTTAATTTGACACGAAATGCTTTGATCGAATTTCAGCAACGCGCCTTGTTGGTTGATGGCCAGCAAGTTTCTCAACTCATGACGACCTTGTCAGACCTGAAAGCGAAAGTTTTATTTTCCAAAGCGCAGCTGAAGCAAAGAAATGACTTCGTACAACAGCTAAGTTTTGATTTGGGCGTATCGCCTTCTCTTGCTGGAAAAGCCTTTGCATTGCAGACGGATACGCAGTTTCGTGGACATTTAAAAGAGCTTGATGCCAGCGCTCAAGAGTTTAGTGAGTTTCGTTCTATGTGGGGGCAGCATCACCCTAAAGTGAAAGCGAGTCAAAAACGAGTTGAATATGCACGTACTGCGGCATTTAAACGCAGTTCAAGTGTTTTAGGTGACATTACTGCAAAGCAACTCCATTCAGTCAATCTTGAAGCAAGCCCTGACCGATCGCAGCTGTTTAGCGAGTTACTAAACAGTTATGCTCAGCTACAAGGGCAGGGGGCTGAAATTAAAGAGCTTGAAGCATCTCAATCGCGTTTAGATGATAAATTGCGTATTTATGCTCGCGAATTAAAAGAATTAGAACGCTTGCAACGAGAGCATGAGCTGGCGCAAGCCGTATTTACTTCTGCTGCGGCTCGTCTGGAAGCGAGTAAGTCAGATGTTTTTGCCTCATACCCTGTGGTGCAGTTGCTTACTTCCCCAAATGAGCCTATTCAGCAGAAAAGCCCAAATATGAAAATAGCAATACTCGGTTTAATTGCCGGTTTCATTTTTATTACTACGGCACTTTTGATTGTGTGGCAAAGGTCATATTTAATTAAGCGTTTATTAGCCCAATGACTTCGGTGTGTTGACTACTTTTGAGCGTTTGAATACTGCTTATTTATTTGCTGAATTGCCCCTCTATTCTTTAACTTTATGATTGCTGTTCGCATGGCGTCGAGAACGGTATCTGGTATGTGTCTATTACAGGTAAGGTATACTTTAAGGTTTGACAAGACGAGAGGTGGGGCGAAATTACTCAGTGACATACCACCGTGTTTAGCTAAATACAATAAGCTTTCTATCGCACCCGCAACGGCATCAACTTGCTTATATTTTAACATTTTTATTGCATTGCTATAGCCCAATGGTCGAATTTTAGTGAGGGTATTATCTCTGTCAAATTGTTTGTCAAAATGGACGCCAAGCGGCACAGCAATAATGATATTTTTGAGACTGGCATAATCGGGTAGCTTTAACCCTTTTCTTGGAAGAATGCCTGCGGAGAGTGTTACTCCTATGGGTTCAATTAAATTAAAGTGCTCAGAAATGTAGGAGGTGTTAGCCGCTAGCGTACATAATTGACTACCGCTATTTAATTCAAGAATGAGGCGCTGTGGCGGTAATAATTGATTGCTTGCTTTAAGGCCACTTTCTTTGATGATTTCGCTCATGATATCAAACAAGCCTCCTTTTATTAGGCCTTTAGATGTTTTAAAGCCGTAAGGAATTTGTTCTAGGGTTGCCATAGAAAAAGTATTATTACCGATAACCGCTTGAACTGGCAGGGATAGAATTAACAAAACACTTAGAATCAGCCTGTTCAGACTCAACTGAATTTGTGAAGCCATTTAGCCTCCCAATAAACACTCAATAATTTAAAAAATCTGCATGTCGTGACCCAATTAATTATTAAGGTAGTTCAACGACGCTATTTATCAACCTTGGTGTCTATTTCAACTTGTTTCTCAATATGCTCAAAACATTGCTTTGCAAAATGAAAAACATTAAAAGGGATAATCTTGGCTGATTATTAAATATAGTAAAAACAAGTGCTTATCTTATTCTTGAGGCTGGCATGCCAAGTGCTATATACAACGTATCGAGTGTTCGGAGCGAATGAGCGTTTATATGCATAACATTAAACCTAACAGCACAGAAGAAAAAATCGTATGGGGTACGCTGGTTTTCTCATATCTATTCTACCTAACAGGTACTTTATACGTTATATGTGCATTGATGGGCTGGGCCTTGTTTTTTGTGATGTTGCTGAGATGGTTTGTCTTAGGTAAACAGCCAGAATATGCGTGTGTGCCTGTGGTCATATGGGTATGGATCCTTGGCATGTTGGGTATGTTTATTGCCTTATTAGTTGCGCACGCCGAATTTAATATGTCTTTGGGGCAAACCATTAAGTCGAGCATTGGTTGGGCGAAAGGTTGGGCTTTATTAGCATTGTTCCCGTTACTGGGCGCCATGGTTCATATTCGCCCTGAAATCATCACACGAGCTTGTTGTATTTTAGCGTCACAATCCATTTTATTTGTAGGTCTGGGGATTGTACTGGCAGTTATTGGTTTTCATGGGGAATTATATTTGTCCCCTCTGAAAGTGATCGGGGGACCTATTAGTACATTTGAAGTCAACCTGTTTGGGTTAAACCCGGAAACGGGGCGACCAAGGTGGTCTTTCTTTGCACCTTGGGCGCCTGCAGCAGGTTTACTGAGTTGTTTATTATTTATTATTTGTCGACATGAGAAACAACCTTTTTGGCGTAGAACCGGTACTTTAGGTGCCTTGGTGATGTGTGTGTTTAGTCAGTCTCGTACAGGGTGGGCAATATTACTGCTACTCATTCCTAGTCTGTATTTCATTAATCAACTACGTAAACCTGTTTTCATCATTATGTTCGGTGTTTGTATTACGAGCATGTTTGTTTTTGGTGAACAAGTAAATGAACGAATGAATCAAGCTCACCAAGATGTCAAAGATAGTCGACCTGGCTCAACTAGAGTGCGGTCAAGTTTAGCAACCATTGCAGTTCAACGCTGGGAGTCAGAGGCTCCGATTTGGGGGCATGGTATTGTAGAAAAAGGACCGAAAATCGTTGAACACATGCCTATTGGTTCTCATCACAGTTGGTACGGCTTGCTCTTTGTTAAAGGTTTAGTTGGGGCGCTTGCTTTAGCGATTCCAATGCTAGTGACAATGCTTGTTTTGCTGCCTGAATCGATGAAATCTAGCGTTGCACAATCGGGGTTGTTAATCATGCTGGTACTACTCGGTTATAGCTTCTTTGAAAATCTTGAAATTCTCGCTTACCTTTTTTGGCCAGCCTTGCTTTGGTTAGGCATGGTACTTAATCCGCTAAAATTGGTCCTGTTTGATCGGCCCTTGAAAGGAGTTACAGCATGAACAAATCTTTACTGGTTGGTTATTATGGTATGCAAAATACCGGTGATGATGCCTTAATGAATGCGACAGTATGGGGGGCACGACGCTTCCTTGGTACTGATGAACTATCAGTTACGTCGCCGAAAACAATTAAGCTTTACAGTGGTGACAATTTTTCAAGCACATTGGCAGGGACTCAACGTTTTTCTGGTCAAAACAGATTAAAGAGCTATCTCAGAGCACTCGACTCAAGTCGTATCATTTTTGGTGGTGGCTCAGTGCTTCATAATGCGAGAGATATAAATTTAAAGCGTGACCTGATGAGGCTCAGCCGAGGTCGAAGCCATTTGGCCTTGGGGGTTGGCATTGGCCCATTCACCGATACCCGCGCTGAACAATCATGTAAGCGATTTTTGAATGCCTGTGAGTTCGTTGGTGTGCGTGATGCTGTAAGTTATGACATCGCCCAATCGATTGCGCCTCATGCAAATGTGGTATTTACTTTTGATCTGGCACCACAGTTGTTGAATATTGAAGGCTTTGAGATCGTACCAGTCAAAAGGAAAGGAATCGCCGTTTGTTTGTGTCCCAAAGAGCGCCTTTCGGGGAATTTACAGGCAGAGCACCTGCGGCTAAAGAATATCGCGAATGCTTTAGATTCCCAGTACCGATTAACCCAAGAACCCATTGTATTTGTTGGCTTTAATGGCCATCCAGAATTAGGTGACCATCAAGTGCATAAAGAAGTTTCTTCTTTACTCTCATCAGACACGGTGTTCAGTTTTGTTGAGTATGACAGTAATCCTTTGCGGGTAATGCAACGCATGGCGACCTTTAAACTGGCCATTTGTATGCGTTTACATGCGGCTGTTTTTAGTTATTTGGCCCGTACGCCATTTATCAGTCTAAATTATCATTCCAAATGTGAGCAGTGGAATAAACAGGTCGTTCTACCAGAACGTTATAGCTTTGATAGTACAGATTTTGACCCAAAGATATTAGCGAATGAAGTTTACCGAGGAATAGTCGATGGCTTTGATCCGTGTGAACTGAGTGTGAATCAGGCGATTAATTTATCAATGGAAAACTGGAGATATTGTTATGAAAACACAAAGCACCCCCATGATTTCAGTTGTTATTCCACTTTATAACAAGTTGGATCATATTATTAGAACTGTCGATTCAGTACTTGCACAAACGTTTACTGATTATGAACTCATCATTGTTGATGATGGTTCGACCGATGGCAGTCCAATTTTAATTGAAAGGCGCAGAGGTGAACATATCAAATTGATTCGCCAAGTAAATGAAGGTGTATCGAGTGCCCGAAACCATGGTTGCAAAGTAGCACGAGGTGAGATTATTGCATTTATTGATGCCGATGATACTTGGGAGCCACACTTCTTGGCAGAAATTGCGAACATGTACGCAGAACACCCTGAGGCGGACTGTTTTACAACGAGTTATCAGTTTGTTGTAGGCAGGGGTCGGTATCATAACCCGAAAATTCGTTTCAAAAAACGAATGCGAACTTCAGGCTTACTAGATGATTATTTTGAAGTCAGTGCACGTGGGGACCTGCCATTTATGATGTCCAGTTTCTGTATTAAACGAGATATTTTTAATCAGTTTCATGGTTTTCCTGAAGGGGTGACGATGGGCGAAGACCAAGACTTATTTGTGCGAGCTGCATTGAATGGTCGTATCGTTTACAGCCCAAGCGTATTAGCCTTTTATCATTTAGATTCTAGCAATCGTGCTTGTCAACGTATTGTGCCTAGAGAAGAGTGCAGCTTTAGCAAGTATGTTTATGAACAAACGAAAAATGAAGCATTTAGTCCAAGTTTGCGTGAGAATATGAATAACTACTCCGCCTCGCACCTCTTACATATTGCATCATTAAACATTCGAATAGGGCGGTTAGAGATTGCAAAGAGTCTATTGGATGATGAACGTTGCCAGCGCCAACCCTTAAAATATATGTGGTGGATGGCCAATTATTGGTTGAACAGACTAATGGCAGGAAGAGCAAAAATAACTTGGGTTTGATGTCGTTATAAATTTGTGCAACTTGGTTTGGAAGTTCCTTTAATGGTCATTCTCGCGTAGCGGGAAGCAATCATCTTTTTTAGGCTTGAAGTTATTGGCTCCCGTGTATTCCCGAGCGCGCGATCTTGCTTAGCAGGCAAGGTCAAAGAATTCCACTATGATGATCTTCGTTGTTTCTGTTCCAAAGCTTGGCGAGAAAGGTCTTGCAACTTAAACCGTATACAGGAACATTACTGAAGTTCAACGCGAAGCCCTTTCTTTTTTAAAAGGGCAAAAGCAGATATCATGTGATGGATAAAATTGCATCTAAATATTCGATTTATCTGTTAATGTAGAAATGTGATAGCTGCTGGTGATCCCGGCCACCATTTTTAGATACTGAACAACCCAACAACGGTTTAGTGTTTGAAATAGTAGAATCAGCCTTCAAAACCCAAGGCTATGACTTGGAGGATAAAGTTTTTCCTTGGGCAAGAGCCTTAAATAGAGTGAAAGAAGCTGATTATGATGTATTGCTCGCAACTTGGTATACCGAAGTTAGGAATGAGAGTTTACTCTCTAGATGTTCCAGCGGAAAGTTAAATCTCTTAGGCATATACTTAAGAAGTAATTGAAGCTAAATTGCACTCGATAAGTGTTCTACTTGGTAGAATGACATCACTTGGTCAAAACTTAAATACTCAAAATGATTACTATTAAGAGCCATAAATTTCTGACCAATCAATTCACCGCCAGGCCAGGTTATATGACTTTTGTCTTTATAAAGAACGACATTTTGTATGTCTGACTTACACAGTCCATCTGAACAAATTACCTGATTAAAGTCTGCAAACCTAAGAGCAGGGTATTCATTCGCAATGGCTTTAAAAATGTGAAATAACTCGGTGTTGTCATTAACATATTCTGTTAATAATTTAGTCGTTCGTATTGTGTTGGCTAGAGGTGAGTGATTGTTAAAGTGAGCACGTTCGATGTCAATGTTATAGCGTGGTACCTCTAGGGTAATGACTGGCTGCTTATTTGATTGCAGTATTAGGTCAATACTATTTCGTAGGCCGTTAATAATGTCTTCTTTGCCTTCTGTACCGGCCAATTCAAGGTAACGTAACCAAGCGCCTGACATAATTACCGTATTGATTTTATTCTTATCTTTCAGCATTTTGGTTAACGCTTTATTTCTAGCCAGACAGGTTTGTAAATACGTTTTTTCTATGTAAAGAGACGTATCTAGAAAGGGAGGGCAGGCATCATGTGTCAGATTGATGAACGATTCATGTCTGGTTTCATAAATTGTATTCAATACACCGGTATAAGCATTTGCGTGTGAGTCCCCCCATAAAAATGTTCGTGGTTCATGCTTATTGTTACCTAAAATGCATTGACGGGTATCTGGCATTGCAGGGGTAGTTAAGTGGCAAGTTCCAGGTTGTAGGTGTGCGTAAGTTTGTTGTCTTAATAACTGGTTTTGCTTGTCTTGTGTAAAAATAACTACGGTGGTTAGTGCGACTATTAATGACGCAGGTACTACGTAGCAAACCATCAGAAATTGTGTGAAATTCCATTTTCGATAACGTAGAGGTTTCTCAAAATAATGATAACTGAGGATTGATAGAAGTATTGAAAAACATACAATTGCTAAAGACATCAATATGTTTAGGTCATATTGCAAATATTTTATATAAGCAATAATCGGCCAGTGCCAAAGATAAAGTGAATAGGATAGCAGGCCAATATAAACAAGTACTTTATTTTCTAGCATTTTGAAGGGCCCTGCATAAATAATCATTGCCGCCCCTAAGCACGGTAACAATGCATAGTAGCCAGGAAATATGTCTTGCTTAGAGAGTGTTACGCTACAAGCGAAAATTATAATTAACCCTGAAATACTTAATATCGATGAAAGAGTTTTGTTTTCAGTTTGTAAGCTCTTAGGTGTGAAAACTAACAACGAACCTATTAATAACTCCCCGATACGACTTGGCAATAAAAAATAAGCGGCAGATGGCTTGTTAATCGCTAGCCATTGTGAAGTTATAAACAGACAGGGCAAACTGATTAATAAAATTGTGAAAATACGTTCTTTAGAGAAAAAGCGACTGGCTACTAATAGCGCTGTTGGCAGGATAAAATAAAATTGTTCTTCAACACCTAGTGACCAAGTATGCAGTAAAGGCATTAAATCAGAAGCTTGGCTAAAGTAGCCACCAGATGATTGCCAGAAATACATATTTGACGAGAAAAAAGTAGCGGCCATCAGGCTTTTCCACAAATGAGACAGGTCGTGAGGCTGTAAAATAAACTGTCCAATGTATACCGTGATAAACCCTACAAGAAAAAAAACGGGAAAAATTCTTTTTACACGACGTTTATAAAAGACCACGTAACTAAATTGCTTTTCATTTATTTCCTTGTAAATAATATTGGTAAGCAGGTAGCCTGAGAGTACAAAGAAAATATCGACGCCGATGAATCCTCCCTGAATAAAAGGAAACCCTGCGTGGTAGAAGAGTACAAGTAAAACTGCAATTGCTCTTAAGCTATCAATGTCAGCACGATACTGCATAAGTTCACCATACTCCGTATCTGTTTATTTATTTACGGTAATAATGCCATTCAAAATGGGAGCATTATCCACCTATAGCAATTCGCTCAGGTGCACCCCTTCAATCAAGTCAATTCCCATGAGTGATTTCAATACATATAGAGCTAGAAACCCTATAGGAAGTAGCATACATAGCATGACATATACACTAAGTAGGGCGCTGCCGAGAGCTGTCTTGTGTCTTCGGTGGGCTTCTTTATCACGCGTGGGTTTACGCTTGTCTCGACCCATCAATAAAACGAAGTACATGCGAAAAAAAAATAAAGGTATAACGCCACGAAAGTCGAATGGGTGTTTTTGATAGGGTTTATTCGCACGAATAGCGGTTTCAATTGCATGAACTTGAGTGGGGGTTAACGTAGCACGAACGTTAGCATCAATACTTTCATAAACATGGTGTGTGAAGGCGTCTGTGTGATGATCAATTTTAATTGTCATATGGCTTGAGCTCTCAATGACGCGGGGTAGTAGCGTTTTTTAGGGGAAATCAATAGGAACAAACACCAAAGTGTACTACAAATGACAACGGTGATACCTGTTGCGAAGGTTGTGGTGGGTTGCATGTAAAGGATGCCCGCAATCAAAGAAGTGGTGCAGGTCACAATGATTTTAGTTTCAAACAACGGGTTGTCTTGTGCTCGATGAATAAGCCCTTTGTGGTCAATAAGTAAGGTTGGAATCGCGGCAATACAAAGCAGAGAAACAAGGTTGGTGGCTTCTTTCCAGCGCGTATCAAATAACCACTCTACATAAAATTGTGCAGCAAGTGCTTGCATGATGAATAGTGCACAGACACATAGTGAAAAAGGCCATGCATGACGTTTAAATGTATTGGCTCGGACTTGTGAGTTTGTCCTGAATTGCTGACACAGAAATGGGTAAAGCGATGTGATGTAGGCGATTGAAATTGACTGGGCAATGCCAAGTCCTGCACTTTTAGCAAAGCTATACAAACCAAATAATTCAGGACTAAGTAATCGTGCAGCGAATAAAGAGTCGGCTTGAAAACGCAGTGTACGACTTAACTCGCTCACAAATGTTTTGGACGAAAATGATATATTCTGTTTTAGAATTACCCATTGGCAACGGTAGGTGATGAGTTCACTGGGCAAGCGATAAAACAAACTCACCCAAAGTATCGCCGCTGCTATTTTGGCATAGGCAATGGCAAATATGCTTGATTCAAAATAGACATACATGGCAATAAACAGGTTTTCAAAAGCGATGCAGCAACCTGATGCAATGCCATAAAATCTTAATTTATTTTGTCGTTGTTGTTCAAAAATACGTACGGTGACGATGGGGTAGAATATATGTGCGATGGCCATATATTTTAGTAAATCTGCTAATAGAGGTTGTTGGTAATACTGTGCGATCCAGTCTGCCAGAATGATTTGACTGAAGGCAATAGCCAGAACGACAAACCATTGTAATGTCGCTGCATTTTGTAGGGTATCGAGGAGTTCGTTGTTATCGCACTGAATGATTTTTGTGCCAGAACCCAGGCGAGCAAATACACGAAATAGTTCATGAATGACCAGTGCCAGCATAGCTAACCCGTATTCGCTGTTTGTGAAATTAGCCGCTAATACAAATAAGGTGACGATGCGTGAAGCGCGTGAAAGTACTTCTGCGACCATCATCCATGAAAAATTATGGATGAATGGCATGTCTGATAGCCGCTTATATAATAGTTTTAGTTTGGCTATCACAGAGTCACCATGTACGTGTTGTGTGAATGGCGGGCTGCTGGTAGTGGTAGGCTATCGATGATTTTAATGTATCTGGATTTATGGGGTTAAATACCTCTAATGCAAATAACATCGAGAATAACAACGCTAACCAAGGGGGGATTTTGCCAACGTAAGTGTTCATGTCTTTGCTCCTGTAAACTCAAAAATATTATGTCGCAAATGATGGTCGTTTATTGCTCTTTAATAAGTAGTTCAATATTAGTGCCAATAATAAACTTGATATAAAACAGATGGTTATTGGTGTTGTTGTTTTTCTATATGCAAATTGCGAGGCGTTATTTTTATTATGCATCGCATTTTTTTTGTTTTGACTGCAGGGATTATGTATGGCGATGTTTAGTTTGAGGCGCTTGTTTAAATAAGGGGTAATGGTCGATCACTTTTTGGGTTAAGGCATTTAGTTGGTGATAAAACTGATGTGTGTTGTGCGCTTTGTCGCGCTTGTTTTGAGTTTGGGTAAATCGACGAATTCTTTTTATTGCAGCTAATACATAATGATAAGACCGTTCTATGCAGTGGTGTAAGAAAGGAGGCTTAAAGTCATTATGCAATGGGCCTTGGCTATAATGTCGAATATAATCGTTAAGTGTTGGGTTATGGTTATTGTTCCAACGTTTATCGATAAATGCTAAAAAATTACAATGCTTAGCGTAGTGAATGATATGGCCATTTTCACCCCAACCTACGTCATCTTCTTCGGGAATAGAGCGGGTAGCACCGTTGATGATATTTGAAAATAGTTGATAGGTGCTTTTAGTATTTTCTATGATTAAGACACCTGAGTTCAAACGTCCACTATAGCCTTTGCAGGCATAAAGGTGTTTGTTGGTATCAGCGATTTGATGAATGGGTGGTGTGTGTACTGCCACACGCGTATCGGCATCTAAAAATACAAGCCAATCATAATCGGCACTCATTGCTTCCAAAATTAATTTAACTTTTAGCCATGCGACCTCTTCACCCAGTAATGATATGGCAGGTTGCGTAACGGCTATATAACGGTACCCATGTTGTTGGGCGTAGCGTTTATGGCTATTCAGTAACGTTTTATATCGCCACTGGTAGCCATTGAGTGCGATAGAAAAAACGATGATGTTTTTCATGGAATTGCCCTAATGGCTTGCGTGGTTGCGAGTTCGTATTGCGATGTTTTCAATGAACGTATAGGTTTGTTCAGGGAGTGCACACAATGCTGCACAAACGAGGGTGATGAGCGTACGTTTAGGTTCTTCAACCAAGATTCTCGGGTTTGCAAAGATGGCTTGTCTTATTAATTTTAGAGCAGTTCCTGGGTTTCGGGACTGGATTGCTCTGCGTGAGAGATAACGTTTTTGGTAGGCAGAAGCTAGAGAGAACCATTGTTTGATAAATGTTTCATTCAGTTTTTTATTCTGCTGAACTGAATAGAGCCATGATGCATATTGCTTGTCTAAATTTGCTGATAAACCAGACATATTTACTCGGTACTTTGTGAGTGCTGTATCAATACCTTCAAATTTGTACTTGGTCATTAGTGCCACACGCAGCCAGAACTCAACATCTTCAGACTGGCGCATGTTTTCGTCAAAATATTCAAAGCGTGTTAGTTTTCCAATTTGTCTGACACGTGAAATGCTGTTCAGTAAAGACTTTCTAATGACTGCTGCTGAGCCATTACCGATAGGGTTACGACAAAAAATATCTTTTGGTGTGATATCAGTCAGTTTGGGGTGTTGCCCAATTCCCATTGATTTTCCATCTTCATCAATAAATTCAGATGCGCTATAGCTGATGCCGATATTTGGATTAGATTGTAAATGTTTAAAGTGTTCTTCGAGCTTAGTAGGTAGCCATAAGTCGTCGGCGTCGAGTAGAGCAATGAATATTCCACGAGAAACACTGATGCCTGTATTTCGGGCACCTGATAGGCCTCTATTCATTTGGTGAATGACACGTATTCTATCATCGGTATATTGACTAATAATCTCGGAAGTATTATCCGGGGACCCATCATCAACACAAATAATTTCAAAGCTGTTAAAGGTTTGGGCAAGAACCGACTCCAGACAGTCACCAATATAATTAGCGACTTTATAACAGGGAATTACTACTGAGAATAAAGGGGTGAATTGAGTGTTCATTGATTTTCTCCTTCTGTTAATAGTTTGCTTAAATCGCACCGAGTGTGATGGCTGTGTACTTACTTTCTACAGGTACAAGCGCTTTGTTTTCAAAACCAATGGCATTAACCTCGACCAGTAATGTTGGGTTGGATTGACTGGATTTAGGAAACTCGATGATACGAATGAACTCACCTTCAATATTGCTCAGTCCACCTGCAATAAGGTGTGCTTTATCAGCGTGAGCATCTGACCATTCGGTTAATTCTCTTTCCAATTCACTCGTGTCAATGAGGTAAATATTCAAACGTGTGTAGGGTATAGGTTGGCCATCAGAGCCCATTGCTAATATGCTTAACTGTGTTGCTTGCAGTTGGTCAAAGCTAAAGTCTGCTTCTACATACAGATCATTTGAATTGGTCGCCTCTTCCAGCAAACGTTCAGCACTTGGGGGGTAACTCGTAGTACTTGGTAGGCTGGAAGAGGGCGTCTTGTTACCGCTACCACCACTACATGCAAGTAGGGTGAAAGCGGATAGACCCATCACGACATAACGCAAATTCGTTTTTAACGGCGTCACCTTAGGAGGAGTCTGTTTTAATTGCTGTGTTTGCTTGGTAAATTTCTTCATAACGAATACCTCGATCTGCAAAAATAATATTTTTAGTAATAATGGTGCTCACGATCGCTGGTGTTGAACCAGTTGATTGACTGTTCTCCTGATGACTCCACCCAAGTTTCGTAGTCAGGGTAGGCCCAAACCACATCAATATATTCACGTGGATGGCGCCACTGTGCAGGAACCTTTATTGCCCAAGGTAAGTTTGTATCGTTACGGAAATATCGGTTGGTTTCTGGGTCTGAAGTGTCGTCAATTCGTCCAAGCTGAGAGAAATCAAATAAATCTGTTGGTGGGTAATCAGCAAAGTGAATTTCTCTGCCTCGATAGTTTTTCCTAAAGATAAAAAAGTCTAATGAACTGTGGGAAAGGCTATTCATGGGAGTAGCAAATTTTACATCTAGCTCAAAGGGAATTGGGTCGAACTCAGTACAGTCTTTAATCGTATTAAAGTGTTGGCATTGTCCACCTTCTCCAGTTTCAGTAAATGCGTGACTATCGTTCCAGAATTTAAATACTAAATCAGTTTGGTATAGCTCGGGGGGTTTATCGAACTCCCCACCATTAATGAACAGGCTGGCAGATTTGAAATTACTGGCACTTATTTCCATTAACCGTAATGCAAAACCGTTATGATAAGAGGCGCCGCGTGCAACAATATAACCGCTAATTTTGAAACCTGAAATGCGGTTGTCGGCGTTATATATTGTTTGGAATCGTTCACGAATAACAAGGTCATTCATGTCGTAGTCGCCGGTTGATGGCCAGTTATCTTCATAGGCCAGAGTGACCCATTCACTGCTTGATGGGTAAAAAGAACTGGAGGCACGATCATAATCATTAGGGAATTCATCGCTCGCATCAGCGATCCCGTCA
>ENA-OSET01001277-OSET01001277.1-sediment-metagenome-genome-assembly--contig:-NODE-1277-length-26299-cov-12.380482_pt1 | contig 26299 bp, 19 predicted proteins | sample MGYA00237882_ERZ534229 | MGnify/ENA primary metagenome ERZ534229 (study PRJEB26408, sample SAMN06266212) | sediment metagenome | isolation source: Hudson Canyon methane seep mesocosm | place... | reverse complement strand
GTGCATGAGCCAGAACCCACCACCCATTCAATGGCTGCCCGCCTTTGAGGCTGCTGCTAGGCTACTCAATTTTAAGAAGGCGGCTGAGGAGCTCAATGTTTCGCCACCCGCGATTAGTCAGCAGGTAAAGGTGCTTGAAACCTATTTGGGCGTAACTCTTTTTGATCGGAGCACGAAAAAACTGCGTCTAACCGCGGCGGGCGAGTCTTACTACAAAAGCTCCAGTAACATCGTAAATCACCATATTAGCAGCCATCAAGATTTCGAGAGAAATTTTCTCAATTCTACCCTCACGGTAAGCGCCCCCCACTTAATGGCTCATGAGCTACTGATACCGAATTACGCTCTATTCCAAGAGTATGCGCCAGGAGTGGAGTTGCGGTTAATTACTGAAAATTCTCATATCGACTTTGAAAGCTCCACGGTAGACGCTGCTCTACGGTTTGGCCAAGGCAATTGGCCAGATTTAGATTGCCGGTTCGTCTGTGAGGTTGAGCCAAAAATCGTTTGCGGCGCTACCTATCTCACACAAAAAGGTTTAGCTAAAAACGTATTTATGTCACAGCAAGAGCTAGACAAGCATGTGCTGCTTTCCGTTTTCGAGGATTTAAGAATTTGGAAAAGTTTCTACCCAAGCCTTGAGTCGGACAATAAGATTCCCTGCGACTCATGCTCCACAGCGATGAAATCTGCTGAAGAGGGTCTTGGAGTCGCAGTGGGTATGAAGCCCCTGATCAACCGGTTGGTAAGTGTCAATAAATTAGTTTTACTCAACGCCGCAGAGAGTAGCTTAGACTACTCCTATTGGCTTGTTGCTCCCCCCAAGCGCGCAAGCGCCAAAAATCTTGACGCTCTTTATCGTTGGGTCAAGGCCATTGTCGAATCTATCCAGTAGCTTCGTGCTAATCTAAGTCTCCTCCAGCAGGCCCTTAAAGAAGGCTCGTTGATCTTGGGAACTCCATAGCACTACAGCTAAAACAGAGTAGATTCCCGAAAACACATATGTCAATATCAAAAGTGGGCAAACTAGCTCGTCGCCTGCAAGAAGCCTATGTGTTTTGTATTCGTAACCTGGTCGTAATGAATGCCACGTATGCTCGGCGCTCCCTATTTCCGTTTATCCAGGATAAATTATTATGACATCCAGTTCCTTTACGCGACGCCAACTCGTCAAAGGCCTCAGTGCTAGCCTTGGTGTTTTGGCGCTGCGGGGTTTTAGTGTTCATGCCGAGTCGGCAGTAGCGGCCTACTTCACACATGGAGTCGCCAGCGGCGACCCGCTAAGCGACCGAGTGATTCTTTGGACTCGAGTCCTATCCGGTGACGGTCAGCATCGAGCAATCCCCGTGCACTGGCAAGTGGCCGAAGACGCTGAGTTTAAGTCTGTGGTTTCAGAGGGGCACACCGAAACCTCACAGCTGCAAGACTATACGGTAAAAGTAGACGCTGCCGGGCTGCAGCCAAGACATAATTATTACTACCGTTTTTTGGTCGCAGGACTTAGCAGTCCCGTAGGGAGAACCTTGACCCTACCGCAGGGTAATATTGATCGCTACAAAATGGCGGTGGTGTCCTGTTCGAATTATCCTCAGGGTTATTTCAATGTTTATAATCACATTGCTCAAACTGACGTTGATGTGGTGTTGCATTTGGGCGACTACATTTACGAATATAAAGACGGTGGCTATGACAATGAGTATGCCCGTGAAACCTTAGGCCGGCGCGTTCAGCCTGCCCATGAAATTGTTGCTCTAGAGGACTACCGCATGCGTTATGGCCTGTATCGCAGTGATGCAGATTTACAAGCCGTTCATGCTCGCCATCCCTTCATTTGTGTATGGGACGATCATGAGCTAAGCAATGACACTTGGAAAGACGGCGCGGAAAATCACAACGAGGCAGAAGGTGACTTCCATCAGCGCATGCACCACGCTCGCCAGGCTTATCATGAATGGCTGCCAATCAGGACGGGCGTAGATGGCCCGCAGGCTTCAATTTATCGACGATTTAAAATAGGCGACCTGGCTGATTTGATCATGCTGGATACGCGATTGCATGGTCGAGATAGAGGATTTGATTACCGCAGCGATCTAAGCAATAAAACAGGGGCCTTTAAAATTGACGAGGCCGGTGGACCAGTATATTTAGGGCCATCCTCTGAAGTGAAAGACTCAGGTGCTGGCATAGAACACCTTACATTGCCGTATGACCTCTCCAGCGGTCGGCCTGTCGCGGTCACCGATTATCAAAAAATAAAACCTTTAAATCAACAGAGCCTGCCAGGCCATTGGCGCTATCTTCCCGACATTGAGGACTTTCGTGAGAATAAGCTCAATGATAAGTCTCGCAACCTATTGGGAGTGGACCAAGAAGAGTGGCTTAACGTGCAGCTGAAAGACAGCAAGCAGCGTGGCGCTGTTTGGCAGGTGCTGGGGCAGCAAGTGCTCGCAGGCAAGGTGGGTATACCAAGTTTACGCGATGAAGAGTTAAATTTAGATTTAACTAAAGGGGAGGTTCCGAACTACGTAAAATTCATGCAGGGTATGGCGGGACAAAACCTACCCTTAAACCTAGACGCATGGGATGGTTATCCAAACTGTCGAGATCGTATGTTTGATTCGCTCTTGGCGCATGCCCATAACCCTCTAGTATTGGCAGGTGATACGCATAATGCTTGGGCATTTAACCTTAGCAACAAGCAAGGGAAGGCAGTGGGCATAGAAATCGCCACACCGAGTGTATCGAGCCCTGGCCTGGAGCACTACGTACCAGTACAAGCTGATGTGGCCGCCAGAGCCCTGAAGGACTGTAGCCCTGAAATTGTTGATGTAGATACTTCCCAGCGCGGCTGGGCTGAGCTTGTATTGACTCCCGATGCAATGAGCAGCCAATGGCATTTTGTAAGTACGATACTCGACAAAAAATTTAGCACCAGCGAATCAAAAATGCTGGTGAGTAAAGCGGGTAGCCGGAAACTGGGTTTCGTGTAGCTGAATGCAGCAACACTTAGGTAAATCGAAAAAGGGGACCAGTAATCTGGCCCCCTTTTTTGTGTTTCCGTCAGCTAATTGAGCGGAACGCTACAGTTTAGTATTGTGCGTAAAAGCGAATGCCGGCCGTACGTGCGTTGCCGCGAACATATGTCGGAATGCCTAGACCACCACCTGTATTGCCTGCGTCAATTAAATATTCCTCGTCAAACAGGTTGTCGGCGTAGAGCTCTACTTGCCACTTTTGTTGCTTGGGACTTAGTTTGATATTGGTATCGGTAAGCCAGTAAGCCGACTGGGATAGGCCTGGATAGTTGCTGCTCTCAAAAAATACTTCGGACTGGTAAGAACTGAGCAGCTGGATGTCCACAGTCCAGTCTTCAAGTTGAATAGTTTTACTGGCGCTTAAAGAGCCGCTAACTTCAGGCGCTAAGCGAAATTTATTGCCACCGTAGTCGAAAGCGTTACCGGCTTCGGTGTTGTTAGCAAACTCTGCATTCAATAAACCAAGACTCGCACCGAGAGATAAGCTTTCGTCAAAGGCATAGTTCACTGTGCTTTCAAAGCCATAGATATCAGAATCTCCTACAGTAACTGTATTAGACTGCAAGGTTTCGGCGTCGGTAAAGCTCTGTTGAAAGTCTGTATACGTGTAGGCAAAAATGGCGGCAGTAAACGACAGTTTGTCAGCGTAAAACTTAAGGCCGATATCGTAACTGTCAACGTGTTCGGCTTTGGTTATCTGGGTGCTGCCAAAATTGGGATCTACAACCGGTGAGCGACGGCCTTCGGCGTAATTAAAGTAAAAAGACAACTCATCGCTATAGCCGTAGTTGAGTGAAAACCTTGGTAAGGTAGCGCTGAAGTCTTCCTCTGCTTCGAAGGCGGAGAAGTTCTTGCTGTAACGAGTTTCATCAATATAGCGAAGTCCTGCAGTAAGGCTGAGGCTATCGCTGATGTCATAGCTGCCTTCGGCGACCAAAGAAGTGATTTCTAAGTCAGACTCAAATACATAGGGCCCGCGAATGATCGTATCTGGGTAGTTGGCATTGGATATTGGCGTACCGTCGGCATTGAACAGTGCATCGACGAGCTGCTGGCGTACCGCGGCAATATCTGCTTGGCTGGCTGAAGTTTTAACATTTTGATCTAAAGAAATATTCGGGTATAAGACGGCGAGTTCGGCCTTCTTTGCATCGAATACGGTTCTTAAGTAGGGGTCGACAAGAATCTTGTAGGGCAAGATAGATTTGTCGCGATTGTGTGAGGCACCGATGAAGCCGGTGAAGCTTTCTCCTAGGTCGAAAACCATCCGCATCGAGGCGCCATAAAGCTCTGCGTCATTATCAAAGTAAGCGTCTTGTATGCGCAGAGCAGAGCCGTCGGCATCAAAAGCTTCTGACAATTTCACGTCTTTGTAGAAAGTGTCAAAACTTAATTCCATATCCTCATTGACTTGATACGTGATGCTTAGGTCGGCACTTTTTAAATCACGGTCTATGCCTAACAGAGAACCGTAGCCAAGCTCTGCGTCAGTAAACGGGCTGGTGTCGCCATTGCGTGGCGCTATGCTGCCACTTTTGAAGGCAATGCCAGGTTGTTCGTTGGTCTCGCTAGCCAAGCGCAATATGGCACTGACTGTTTCACCTTCGGCTTGCAAGCTGGCCCGAAAGGCTTGTACCGACACACCATTCAAGTCACCGCCGCGGCAATTTTTTGAAACCTCATTATGGTCGGTTATTTTTCCCGATGGGTTGTAAGATGTACTTGAACAAGCGTTGTTTTTGACCGACCCGTCTTGTTCGCGAATCAGTGTTGCCAAGCGAAAACTCAAGGCGTCATTGATTGGAATATTAATCATGGCTTGTATATCAACCCCCTCTTCGCTATTCAGAGAGGCGCGGCCATTCAACTCGAATTCCTCGCTTGGGCGTTTTGAGTGGACGCTGATAGCGCCGTTGGCGGCCGCCACTCCAAACAGCGTGGGCTGTGGGCCTTTTAGTACCTCTATACGCTCTATGTCAAACAAGGCCGCACTTGACACGGTTTTTTTACTGATATCAAAGCCGTCTTGATACACTGAGATGCGAGGCGTGGCGGAGACAGAGGCGGTGTCATCGGTAATGCCGCGAATATTAAACGAAGGCAGGCTGACGGCCTGTTCTTGAATGACCACATTAGGCAAAAATCGTGATAGGTCATCCAATTCGGTGGTGTTGCTTCGGTCGAGAAAGTCACCCGATATTACATCCATCGTTATGGGCACATCCAATACCGATTGTTCTCGTTTCTGTGCTGTAACAATAATTTCTTCGATTTGGGCATTAGCGAGCGGAGTTCCCGTTAGCAGGGAAATTCCGACGCTAGTTAGAATGCTAGTTTTTTTTAAGGTTTTCATTATTTTCTCGCTCTTTTGGCGCATGTCGGATTGATTGCGTGCGAGCATTTTAAGGAGCGATTATGACCGTTGCGCTACAAAATTATTACCAAGCCTGCGGTCCATATCTCTTGGGTTCAGGCGCAGTCGTCCAAGCTGTCTGTGTATTAATACTTTTGTGGGGGCAGGAAGTTCGGGGTCAGAGTAAAAACTCTGACCCCGAACTTCACTGTCGTAGTGATTCGAGCATCAAGGGCCTAGTTTTCACTCTGACCCCAAACTTCATGCGCAGCGCGAGCTACGCATTGAGATATGACTGAACCTTGAGCAAAGTAGCTTTCACCAAGGCAAGGAGTGCTTCAACGGGTTCAAGATCCGTCAAATCTGTTCCTTGCATGTATCGATGTTCTAAACTTTCTGCGCTAAGCCGTAGCTGACTGCTGCCAAGATTGGCGGCGCTAGACTTCAGGCAGTGAACCGCGCGGGTCATTTGTTCCTGGTCTTGGCTTGCAAAGCCTTCCTGTAATTCAGTAGCCTGCTTTCTAAGTGAGCTCTGAGCTGCTTCAATTAGGGCTAGCCCACGTTTCTCACCAAACCTCTTGCGGTAATTGTCGCAAACTTGGGGGTCAAAAGTAAGTTTGGGGTCGGAGTAAAAACTCTGTTCGCTTAACTGTGGCAGGCTAACTAGCGGCAATAACTTGTGGCAATGGTGAATAAATCTTTCAAGATTGAACGTTGTGGCAGGGTTGAAGGGAGTTGCCCTCAAAGGAATGCCGGTGGAACTTATTTGCTCTATCCCCAGGCTTGCCGCGCTGGCAGATCAGTTCTATAGTTAAATTGAAAGAATTGGGGGAGGCATTGGGCACCTCGGGTCACTGGTGAGATTGGGCATGTTAAACTCGAGCGGTAATGAATTTTCGTCAGATTAAAAAAATCAGCTTAGGCATTTTCTGGACATCTCTGGCTTTCGTGCAGGCTTGTATGGCAAGTAACGGTGCCATGCCAACGCTGCTTTATCATCACGAAAGTGGCAGTTCGGCGCCTTTTGCGTACGCAACACCAAAGGGAGTGGTGGGAGCAATCCCTGATATCGTGCGCCATCTTCTGCAGCCTATGGGTTATCAGCTTTTGGTTTATCACACCCCTGAAGGGCGAATTTACTCGGAGATGTCTGCCGGGCGGGGTGATCTTCTTTTGGTCACTACCCAAAAGGGACTGAATGTAGATGATTACCCTTCCAATATTCTGATATGTCCTTCTGTGATCGGCCGAATTCCTGTTGGGCTGTATTTCCTTGCCAAGCCTCCCGTAGGTAAGCCAATTGCTGGGATGCACATAGGGGCTATTCGTTTGGCATCGTTTAAGCGCAGTATGGCCCGTGAGTTTCAGTTTAAGAACCTCACGCGGTTTGGCAGTCACGAGCAAGTATTTAAAGCGCTAATGACTGGGCGAATTGATGCAGCGATCTTAGATCCTTACACCATAAAAAGCCTGTCCCTCATCCATCAGCGACCACTGCCCAGTCGCTTGGATGCAAATTTGGGAGGCGTGACGGCCTATATAGGTTTGTCTAAGGCAACTGAAGAGCGATATGGAATATTTGACGAACTCTGCAGGCAAGCGGCTATATGGGAGGCGCAGGGTCGTTTTCCTGAATTTCTTGTGCCGCACTTACAGCCTGTTGTCCAAAGCCAATAGGCTAGTCTCTAGTGTTCTAGTGTTCTAGTGTTCTGTGCTGTGCTCCGAGGTCAGGCAGTGCTACTATCTTTGCCTTAGCTGCCCTCACTTTGCTGCACTCCTAAATAGACGCTATATTTATCCTGTTCAGGCATACGGGTAGTAAACCAATCCAACACTATAAATAACGTGACTTATGCTTTCATCGCGAGCTCTGATAACTTATATCTTATTGATGCTGCCCTTTTTAAGCATGGCAAAGAGCGTTGTGTTGGGAGCTATGGAATACCCTCCTTACTACGGAAGAGGATTGAAAAACTTTGGCCCATTGATTGAGATTGTGGTCGAATCATATCGCCACTCTGGGTATGAGGTAGAAATCGTATTTTTACCCTTTGCCAGAGCCATATATCTAAGCAAGGCTGGGGAAATTGATGGCGTTGTTGGCGCTTGGTATTCAAAAGAGCGTGCAGAATCTTTACTTTACTCAACGCCCATGATCGACAACCAAGTGGGTTTTTTTAAGAGAGCAGGCGAGGAAATTGCCTACAAAGATTTTAGTGATTTAAAGCGGCAAGGTTACCGGCTGGGTAGTGTGAATGGTTACATGTTGCCTGCGGGTCTCTTGGAGTCGGGAATAACCATCTACTATGTGTCGCGAGAAGACCAGCTTCTAAAAATTCTCAGAGGCAAGCGCGTTGACTTGGTTGTATTAGATAAAGGCGCTGCCCAATACGCCTTAAAGCAACCCAGATTATCTGGAGTAGGAAATAATGTTGAATGGATGGACCCGACATTAGAGCGTAACCCGCAGCATTTGATTATCTCTAAAAAAACGGCACAAGCGGCTGAAAAAATGGACGCATTTAATCGGGGATATAAATTTCTTATTGAAAGCGGAGCGGTAAAAAAAATTCTGAGTGACCATGGGCTGTCGCCTCAGAAAATTCAGTAAATAGTTGCCACCCAATTGATTCAATCAGAAACGATAATGAGCATCCAGCCCGAAGGTGCGAGTGCGGCCTCGATGGGCGTAATCAAAGTTAAATAAGTCCTGTAAGTCCGTCATGAAGGTGACATATTTTTTGTCCGCCAGATTCTTTGCCCAGAAAGCAATATCGAGTTGCCCATTTTGAGACTGGAAACCCACACGAATATTTGACAGCCAATAAGCCTCTTGGCGAGTATTGTGGTTGTTGAAAGCATCGAAATACTGATCACCCGTGTAGTTGGTGTCTAGCGTCAAATACACATGGCCTCTGTCCATTTCCAGAAAACGCCAGTTTATCATGGCGTTAAAATTCAAGGAGGGGGCGTTGATTAATTCGTTGCCTGAAAGATCATTGCCGCGAAGTTCTAACTTGTCATACTGGCTATCCAGATAGCCAAGCCCCATTCTTAAATCCAGAGTTGGGTGAGGAATTGCCATGATTTCAATTTCAGCTCCCTGCACCGTCGACTTGTCGGCATTCACTAATACTGAGAGGAAGTTTGGTGTTACGTCGAGAAACTGCTGGTTTTCGTAGGCATAGTGGAACAGCGCCGCGTTGATGCGCAATCGCCTGTCTAATAGATCAGACTTGAGGCCCATCTCCCATGCATCGACTTCTTCGGGAGCGGCGGTGGTAATTTCTGACTCATCATAATAGGCCTGACCGTTAAAAGCGCTGCCGCGATAGCCCGTGGTAAAACTGATGTAGCTGGTAATATCGCTGGACAAGGCGTAGTCCAAAGCAAAGCGTGTTCCCCAGTTGCGATCGGTGATTTCATTCTGGTAGTCGCTGATAGTGGGAATTGCGCCCAACACTTCACTATGAGTGGCGGGGTCGAGGTAGCCAAGGCTCGCATTGTAGTTATTGATTTCGGTATCGTCCTTGGTGAAGCGCAAGCCAAGGGTGAAAGTCAGCTCTGGGGAAAGGTTGTAGTGGCCCTGGAAATAAACCGCCAGACTAGTTTTTACCTGATTGAAATTGTTGTCAGCTCGGCAGCCAGTGACAAAGTCCTCGAAACAATCGAGAGTACCGCTGCCGTCGTTGTCTCCGGCGAAGGAATAAAACAAGCGCTGGCCCACGCTAGCGTCCAGATCTTCCCTGTGACCATAGAGGCCCAGCAGAAAATTAAAGTCTCCGTCAAAATTGGAGCTGAGGCGTAGGTCTTGGGCGATGGAAGTGACCTGTGACCCAAAGTCTATGTGCAGGATGTTGTAAGGTGAGCCGTCTGCGTCTTCCTCTGTGGTCCACTCGCCTTCATCATAAGAGCTCACGCTAGTTAAGGTGAGCTGGTCGCTAATGTCCCAATTGACCGACAGCGATGCGTTGGTATTGTCGATAGAGTTCCCCCCTTGACGATCCAGTTCACTGTCAAAGTAATCCAGCCCAGCGCGATCATAGCCGGTGAAGAAACCCACCCCGCCAGCGCCGATATTGGTGGCTAAAACTTCGTGCCCCTCGTTTTGCTTGCTGCGACTTTTAGACAGCCTCAGCACCATCTCTAAGTCCTCGCTGGCTTGGTAGCGGCTGCTCAGGCGTAACGCTAAATCTCGAAAGGCGCTGGAGTTACCGCGCGCCATTGTTTGATTGCCAACCCAGCCGTCGGCTTCTGAGAGGGTGAAAGCGATGCGCGCGCCGAGTGCGTGGTAGGCATTGGAAAACTCCAGAGCGCCGCGACTTTCTTTGCGCTGGAAATTGCCGAGACCAACGCTGATGTCGCCCTGGGTCACCCCATTCAGTTCGGGCAGCCTACTGATGATATTCACCGCACCACCTGTTGCGTTTTTACCGTAGAGGGTGCCTTGGGGGCCTCGCAATACTTCGATACGTTCCAGATCAAACAGTTGCAAAGCTTGCAGAGCGCCGACCCCTTTGTAGACTTCGTCGACGTACATCGCGATGGGGCTGGACTGATTCTGGCTGAAATCGGACATGGAAATACCGCGAACCGAGAAGGCGGGCTGGCTGTCAGAGTAGGGCGTTGCAACCTGCACGTTGGGAATCTGAGCGGCAATTTCAGTGGTGTCGTGCAGCTTTAGTGCGCCCAGTTCATGGCTGGAGAGGGCAGATACCGAGAGAGGGATGTCCTGCAAGCTCTCGGCTCTCTTCTGGGCGGTGACGATCACTTCTTCGATGACAAGCCCCTTGTTTTCGGAATAGCTTGGCAGGCTTGCTGTGCTCAGTGCAATTAGCAGGGCCGTGGAAGATGCCTGGGGGTGGGTGAGCATATTTCTCTCCTCGATTTATAGTTTTAGGTTTTGTTACCTAATTTAATTATTAGGTGAGTCCACCTAAAATGTCAACAGTTTCTCATGCGTCATCGAGTGAGAGCGAAAAAATTGGGTAGTGCAGTGCGGTGATCTGCGCATACGGCGAAGCCCCGCTGAGGCAGTAATTGGGTTTCAGGCAGCGGGGAGCTTGTAAAAAAGGTGGGCGATCTTACTAGATGTAGGCTGTTTGGGCTTAGGCTTCGATGATGAGCAGAATGGTTTCTCGTAGTTCTTTTTCAATGCCCGGAAGGTTGGTGTGGTTCTGTTTGCCAAACCCGCGCATCAGTGACAAACCTTCGATCATAGAGACAAGTAATATGGAGATACGGTTTATTTTGCGCCTGGGCATGTCGGGATTGACGGGCTGCAGCATCTCGGCAATGGTGTCGCTGTAGAGCTTGTAAAAATTCCCCATTACCAGCCCTACTTTGTCATCCCTAGCTGCTAGAGCCCAGAGTTCCCAAAATATTTTACAGGAACTCTCCTTTTCCTGATCCTTTAAGACAAAGTCAATTGCCGCAAGTAATCGCTTGCGAGGAGTGCCTGTTTTGCTTGTTGCGAAGGAGGAAATCTCGAGCAAGCTCGCATCCAGAAATCGCTCCAGAAGTGTTTGAATCAACTGCTCTCTAGCAGGGAAGTAGTATTGTAGGTTGCTGAGGCGAATACCCAGACGTTCGGCCAATTGACTCATGGTGAATTGTGCGTGGCCCTCGTTAATGAGGAGCTCGGTGGCGACGTCTAGAATTTGCTCTACTCGCTCGCGGCCCTTGCGCTGAACGGCGGTTCCCGGGCGGTTACCCATATCCTTGTTGGCAGACTTGGCCATGCTGACTCCTGAAACTAAGGTAAATGTGGTGCTTGTCGTTGCGGCATTATAGTGGGCTTCGATCGCTGTGTTAATTGAAATAGGTGATTTGTACAAAAATAAATTTAAGCCTTGGCTGGCCGCTTGTAGCTCTAAATTTACAGTACTAATTTACGAAACCCCTTACCTGTAGCTAGGTATGATGAATTTCTTCGAGGAAATTCATCGACTAATTGGGTCCTAGGGCCTATCCAAAAAACGCTAAACAACACCCAAAATCAGCAGATTCCATAATGTTTTCAGTTCTCACTGCTTGTGCTGATAATATATTTTGGTTTATATTAGGTGGCATCACCTAAAGTTAAGGAGTTGATCATGTCCGAATCTGCATTGAGTCGCCGTGGTTTTTTAAAAACTGGAGCCGGGGCGGCGCTGCTGCTAGTGGGCTATCAGGTGGCTCGCAACGGCTTGGGGGATGGCGATGAGGAATATCGTGCGCTGTTGGCAGGCGAGCAAGTTCAAGCCCTATCCATCAAAGAATTTGCCGTGCTGTCCTCAGTGGTTCGTTGTTTGGTCGGCCCGGCGCAAGGAGCGCCGACTACGGAGGAAACCCGAACCACCGCGCGTATCGATCGGGAGCTGATGATTCATGGGGGCAAGCTCTTACAGGACCTCAGAGATTCACTACTGGTGGTGGAGCACGGAACATTTTTGGAAGGTTACGGCGAGCGCTTTACTCGTTTGAATGCGGCGCAACAAAGTATTTTTTTACAGAGCTGTAGGAACTCATCTCTGGACTTGCGACGTCAGGTATACGGCGGTTTGCGTTTTTTGACGATGTTTTTTTACTACAGCGATGATCGCAGCTGGCCTTTATTGGGTTACCAGGGGCCATGGCAAGCGATTAAATTTTATGAGGGGGGCAATCGTATTGAAAATTTAGCGCCGCTCTCAAACTTATCAAGCACACCACAAATAACAGCGGAGGGGTCAGTATGATCCTTGAAGGCAATAAAGTTGACCGCTCTTATGAAGAGCAGGTTGATGTAGTCATTATTGGTTCTGGTTGTGGAGGTGCCACCGTGGCCAAGCTGCTGGCCGCAGAAGGTCACTCGGTATTGATTCTGGAAAAGGGCGGTTACTTTAGCGCACGGCGTGGTGATTTCGACCAGCGCTCAGATAATATGCTGGCCCGAATTGATGGCGGCAGGGGGATGCACACCAGCGTCAACAATGAGCTGGCCCTGATGTATGGCAATTGCGTGGGTGGCGCCAGTGTTCACTACTGGGCTGACAGTTGGCGTATGCCCAAAGATCGCTGTGATGAAATTGCGGCAAGCGGTGTTACCGGCCATAGCTATGAAGAGCTCACACCTTATTTTGAGCAGATTGAAAAAGATCACAATGTGCATCTAGCGGCCTCCGAGTATTACAACACCATGAATCGTTTGTTCAACGAGGGCGCAGAAACTTTGGGTTGGCATGCCGAACCCACTCCTCAGGCACGGCGAGGGTGTGCCAAGAGTGGTCACTGTTATCAAGGTTGTTCTTACGACGCGAAACAAAGTCAGCTGGTGACTTCGGTTCCCGCAGCCATTGAAGCTGGGGCCCGCTTGATGGCAGATTGCCAAGTAGAAAACATCACTCGTAACGCAAAGGGTGAGGCAGATGGCATTGACGCGGTATTTATTGATCGCGCCAGTGGTCGTCCCAACGGTCATCGATTGCAGGTTCAGGCGCGAATTGTTGTTTTGGCGGCTGGGGGGTATAGCTCAGCTGCGGTGTGGCTGCGTGCAAAATTACCCAATGGCAGTGGCCAGGTGGGGAAGAATTTTTTGTGCAACCCTAATACGTTTTTGTATGCCCTTTATGATCGAGAAATAAAATTGTGGGAGAACATTCCCGCCGCAACCGGCACCTCTCAGTATCGTCTCGCTACCTATAAAAACGGTGAATATGTTGAAGGTGGTTATCTTTTGCATCCAAACCAGCTGCAGCCGGAATTTCTTGCGCTGACTTTGCCGGGCTTTGGTGAGGATCACCGGGAACTGGTTTCACAGTTGCCGAATATCGGCAGTGTGGTGTCTTGGATTGATGATGAGCTGCCTGGAGAAATTCGTCTGAACAACAATGGCGATGCAGAGTATCACTATCAATTGCGTGGTGTAGACGAACTCAAGGCCCGTGACTCTCTGAAGAAACAGGCTCAGCTCTTATTTGCCACCGGGGCAAAAGAAGTCATTGTGCCTGACACCGCTGGCACGCGTTTGCGCAGCGTTGATGAGATTGGCGTGTTTGACGATCTGCCAATCAGCAATGGCAATTACCTATTTGGAGCGCCACACCCCGCAGGCACTCTGCGCATGGGGGCAGACCCCGCCAGCAGTGTGGTGGCGAGTAATCACGAGGCCCATGAAGTGCCCAATTTATTTGTTGCCGATCCTAGTGTTTTTCCTATGCAGCCCAGTGTCGATCCGTCGATTTCTATTATGGCCTGGTCTTACGTGGCCGCGAAGGAAATTAACTCACGATTGGTTTCACTAGGCTGAGTGAAGTTGGTTTCTATTTAAAAAAGTTACGAAGGCAAGCTGCGAAGACGCGCGGTTTGTGAATTATGAATACGACAAGGGCAACAAGGACATTGCTCGGGTTGTTAATAAAAACAGGTTAATGTTATGAAAAGCGAAAACTCAAATGCAGTATTAATTGCCGGTGGATACGGGGTAGTGGGCAGTCAAATTGCGGAAATAATCCGCCAGCGCCACCCAACAATTCCGCTGTTGCTAGGCGGCCGCAATCCAGATCATGCGAAAGCCTTGGTAAAGCGTTTAGGTAATGCCGAGGCTGTTGCGCTGGATCTGGAGTCTACCTCACCTCTGAAGGATTTGTCTCTTAAGCCCACGGCGGTATTAAATGTGGTGAATGATCCTCATGATTACCTGTTATTGGACTGCGCGCGAAGTGGTGTTGCTTATGTGGATATTACTCGTTGGACCGAGCGCATGTCTGCGGCCGCCGTGAGTGTGTCTTTAGAGGACCTGCGCGCGCCAGTGATGCTTGGCTCGGCTTGGATGGCCGGCGTGGCTGTGATTTTGGCTCTGGCCGCGAGCGAGTCTTTCTCAGTGATCGACAATATTGATCTGGATATCTTGTTTGCAATGGCGGATAAGGCCGGGCCAAATTCTGCTGAGTATATGGATCGCTTGTCGATACCTTTTGATATCAAAGTGAACGGCAAAGTTGAGCCGCGCATGCCTTTTACTGACCCTAAGGTGGTGGATTTTCCTGGTGGTTATAGTGGCAAGGTTTATCGTTTTGATACACCGGATCAACTGACCTTACCTTCCACCGTTGGCGCCAAGAGCGTCAGTGGGCGCATCGGTTTTGACAGCGAATCAGCAACCGGTAGCCTCGCCTTCATGGCAAGAATTGGTATCATGAAATTATTGGACCGACCAATGTTTGATGGTGTACGGAGGGGTTTATTGTACAACCCAGGTGACGGGGCTGCCCATGAAATTGTGATTGAAATTGAGGGTAAGAACCGCGAGGGCGGAGTGAGTAAGCAGCGTATAACGGTATTGGACCCCAAGGGACAAACTCACTTAACCGCCTGCGGCGCCACAATTCAGTTGGAGCGAGTGTTGGGGCTAGACGGCCTGTCTGCCCCCGGCGCTGGAATCTATTTTCCGGAAAAAGGGGCCAATATTGATGCTGCATTAAATCTACTTCGTGATAACGGAGTGTTGATTGAGGGTTTGGCGGCGCGCAGTGAAAGCCGCTTTAAAAAGGCCGTGTAGGCGGGAGTCAATGCAAATGTTTCTTGAGGTATTCGGCATAGATGCAAGAACGGCCTTACTGCTATTGGGGTGTTTGTCGCTAGCAGTTACGGGGTGGGTCTACGGGCTTAAATTCCTAAAGCTGGGTAATCACATTCTGGGGTATGAGTACCTCATCGTGGGTTCATCTGGGCTGAATTTTCTTTTTTACAATGCTACTTTGTATCAGCCTTCGTATGACCTGATGATATATCTTGACGCCTTTTCAAGGGCGTTTGGCTTCCCCATTCTCGGCACCTTGGGGCTCATGGCTGTTACTCATCAGGTAGGGATATCTAAGCGAACAAAAATAGCTTTGTTCGTGATTACTCTGGGGTTAACGAGTGTCATGCTTTCGTCAGACTTTATGCTTCCGATATTGCCATACTTGTACTTAGTTGTTATTTATCCGTTTTGCTTGTACTTATTTTATGTGGCGAAACGGCTCTTTGATATCGGCAGAGTTGGGCTTGCTGTTTTCGTTTTGAAAAGTACTTTCGCGAGCCTGCTGATTGCAAGCATATATGATTTCTACACAATTCCAGGGGAAGAAACGAACGTAGTGTTTAACTTCTTCTTTCTAGCTCTGATCACCTGGAGTGCATCATTCGTAGCAATGTATTACGCATATGTAGCCTTGGCGGAGGAAGTTTGAAGTTTGGGGTCGAAGTTTGGGGTCAGAGTAAAAACTATATTCGCTCATCTGTAGTAAACTAAGGGCTGGCAACAAAAAATAAACCGTTCAAGGATGAACGTTATGGCAAGGCTCAAAAGGTATACCCCTAAAGGAATGCCACAGCATGTTATGCAGCGTGGTAATAATCGCCAGATTTGTTTTTGCTCCGATAAGGATGTGGGAGCCTATGCCCACTGGCTGCATGAGGCATCTATTCGGTATAAGGTGCATGTGCATAGTTGGGTATTTATGACCAATCACGTACATCTACTGTTGACTCCCGATGAGGATAATTCTATATCTCTCTGTATGCAGTTTTTAGGGCGGCATTATGTCCCTTACTTCAATCATCAATACAGCCGAAGCGGTACTTTGTTCGAAGGCCGTTTTAGATCATGCCCTGTTCAAAGTGAGCAATATTTTCTGGTTTGCCAGCGATATATTGAACTGAATCCTGTTCGTGCAGGAATGGTGAGCGATCCTGCTGACTATTTTTGGTCTAGTTACCGGAGCCATGCCTTTGGTAAAAATGTCGATATGTGGACGCCACATGACGAATATCTAGGTCTTGCTAAGACAAGGCAGGAAAGAGAAAAAATTTATCGGGGATTATTTGCAGATCAGCTAGCAGGAGAGGTTGTTACTGATATAAGGCTGTCGCTTAGTCGAGGCATGGCTTTTGGTTCTGAGCGATTTAAAGATGAAGTCGAGGTGTTGGGGAATAGAAGGCAAAGACTGATGAAGCCAGGGCCAAAAGTTGGAGCGTAGTTTTTACTCTGACCCCAAATTTCCTGATCCTAAACTTCCCGTTTTCTCAATTCGATAGGGCTTCGCTTGTAGCGCTTTGAAAAGGCTCGGCTAAATGCCGATTGGCTGTTAAACCCGCAACGCACGGCAATGTCGCTCATGGGGCTGTTGGTGTCTAAGACTAGCTTTCGGGCGGCTTGCAGGCGTAGACGCAAGTAGTGAGCCGATGGGCTCAGGCCTAAGTGCTTTGCACTTAATAATTCTAAGGTGCGTTGCGAAATACCCACGCGGCTGGCGAGTTGCTCAACTGGTTCAGGGTCTTCGATGGTATTTTCCATTATTTCAACGGCCAATGCTAAGCGCGGTTCTATGCGCTTAAGTCGATCAAGTGAGACGTGTGCCTGTGCGTCGGTGGCTGACTTGCTCTCGTTATAAATGAATACGTTGGCGACATCTAAGGCTAAGGATTTGTGTTGGGTGGAGCGCAGGTAATGCAACAACATATCTAGGCAAGGGGACGCGCCGCCGCTGGTCCATACATTTCGGTCAATGACAAAACGCTCTCCAACAACGTTTAAACGCGGGTAGGCGAAGGCAAAGTTTTCGAGGTCTTCCCAGTGAGTGGTTACCCGGTGATTGTCAATGATACCGGCGCGCGCTAGCACCCATGTCGCCGCTTCAATTGCGAATATACTTTTAAACTGGGACGAAGCTTTGCGAATACGTGCAAGGCTCTGCTTGGGTGCGTTCTCATCTTGATTAAAACCGGCGATCAACATAAATACATCGCCTGATTCATCAGCCTGTAGTGCGCCGTCTACGGCGATTTTTATTCCGCAGGTAAGTTCGATTGCCTCGCCCGATAAAGAAACCAATCGCCAAGAAAATATACGCTGGCGAGCTAATCGGTTGGCCGCCCTTAGAGGGTCTATCAACGACGATAAACTCATCATCGATGATTCCGGCAGGATCAAAATGCAAACTTGTGTGGTCGAGGTCAGTTTAGTCATTACGATTATGGTATAAAGATCGACGATATATGTATAGAGGTATTTGCCCTTTTTGCGATGCTTCCCACAACATTAACAACCGTGAAGCCTATTATGTCTCTCGCCCCTAACAAAGATGTTTTCATTACCTGTGCCGTGACCGGTTCGGGCAATACTCAAAATCGCAGCGCCGAAGTTCCCCGTTCACCCAAGGAAATTGCGGAGAGTGCTATCCGTGCGGCAAAAGCCGGAGCGGCTATTGTGCACTGTCATGTCAGAGACCCTGAGACAGGAGAAGGCTCTCGCGACCCCAAGTTGTTTCGGGAGCTCACCGAGCGCATTCGAGACTCTGATACGGATGTTGTGCTTAACCTTACGGCGGGCATGGGCGGAGACATGGTGTTCGGTCCCCCTTCGTCGCCGCTGCCCTTAGTGAAAGGCACAGACATGGGCAGTGCAGAAAGCCGCATGGAACCCATCGCCGATTGCCTACCTGAAATATGTACACTTGATTGCGGCACTATGAATTTTGCCGAAGCCGATTACGTTATGACCAATACCCCTGGCATGCTAGAAGCCATGGGGCGCATGATGGGCGATTTGGGCGTGCAGCCTGAAATAGAAGCGTTCGACACTGGCCACTTATGGCTGGCCAAGCACTTGGTCTCAAGTGGCGTGTTAAACAGCCCAGCGCTCATTCAGCTTTGTATGGGCATTCCTTGGGGCGCGCCCAGCGACCTGAATACTTTTATGGCGATGGTTAATAATGTGCCCCATGATTGGAACTGGTCGGCATTTTCAATTGGTCAAAATCAAATGCCTTTTGTTGCCGCGGCAGTGCTAGCGGGAGGTAATGTGAGGGTTGGTCTGGAAGACAATATTTGGCTAGACAAAGGCGTGCTTGCAAGCAATGAAGCCTTGGTTGAGCGCGCCGTAACCATTATTGAGTCGATGGGTTCTAGAATATTAAAACCAGCCCAAGTACGTGAAAAACTAGGCCTAACTAAGCGAGCACCAGTATGAATACAGGAATAAATGCAGCAGCCATTATTGGCGGTGGAGTCATCGGCGGCGGTTGGGTAGCTCGCTTTTTATTAATGGGTATAGATGTCAATGTCTATGACCCCGACCCGCAGGCGGAGCGTAAAATTACTGAAGTGCTCAATAATGCTCGCCGCTCCTTGCCCGACTTATATGAGCATCGCTTGCCTGTGGAAGGCACGCTGGTGTTTAGTGACAGTATCGAAGCTGCGGTAGCGAATGTTGACTGGGTGTCTGAGTGTGTGCCAGAGCGGCTAGAATTAAAGCAGAAGGTATTGAATGAAGTTCAGTTGCATTGCTCAAGCAGTACAATAGTTTCGTCCTCAACCTCTGGGTTTAAACCCTCGGAACTGCAGCAGGGTTCTACTCGACCCGAACAAATTATTGTTGCCCACCCCTTTAACCCAGTTTATCTGATTCCCTTAGTGGAGTTAGTGGGTGATGCCGAAACGACTCAAAATGCCAAGCAAATACTTTCTAAGTTAGGCTGTTTTCCTCTGGTTGTGCGCAAAGAAATTGACGCCCATATTGCCGATCGTTTATTGGAAGCGGTATGGCGGGAAGGCCTGTGGCTCGTCAAGGACGGCATTGCGACCACTCAGGAAATTGACGATGCCATTAGTTATGGCTTTGGTTTGCGTTGGGCGCAAATGGGTTTGTTTGAAACCTATAGAATTGCCGGTGGTGAAGCGGGCATGGCACATTTCATTAAGCAATTTGGCCCGGCGCTTGAGTGGCCTTGGACCAAGCTGATGGACGTACCAGAATTAAGCGATAGCTTAGTACAAACTATTGCCGATCAATCCGATGCACATTCAGGGAAGCATTCCATTAGAGAGCTCGAACGTATTCGCGATGACAATCTAGTGGCCATGATGCGAAGCCTTAAGGCCACAAACTGGGGTGCCGGTGAATTGTTGAATACTATGGACAAGCAGCTTAGCGCTGATGCTCATGAAGCGGGGTCTTACTTAACAACGATTAATAGAACCATTCCCAGTAGCTGGACCGACTACAACGGTCACATGAATGATAGCCGTTACAGTGAGGTTTTTTCTGTTGCCTCGGACGAAGTCATGCAAAGCATTGGCGCGAACGCAGATTATATCGAAGGCGGCATGAGCTATTTTACCGTTGATATGCACATCACCTATAACCAAGAGTGTCACCACGGCGATGCCATTACGGTTGCAACGCGTATTGCTAATGGTCAGGGTAAAAAACTGAAACTAGAACACGCAATGCGAAATGAGCAGGGCGAGTTGCTCGCTAGCTGCGATCAGCTGCTTATTCATGTTGACCTCGAAGCGCGCAAGTCGTGTTTGCCCCTAGAGGCTGTTGCCATAGAGCTCTCGAAATTAGCCGATCAGCATCAGTCTTTAGGCAAGCCCTATTAGCGCCACTGGTTAAACCTCAAGGTGATTTAAATGAAACATTATCTGGCTTCTACTCCCGACAATTTGGCATGGCCTACCTCTGCTAGCATCGAACATTGTGAGATAGCAGACGACGGCGCCGTTGTTGTGCGCTGGGATGATCAACAGCTTAGCCGTTTCCATCCTTTGTGGTTGCGAGACAATTGTGCCTGCAATATTTGTCTGCACGCTTTCACCAGAGAGCATTTGACCGATTTACTCGACTTACCTTTAGACATTAAAGCGGACAAAGTTAAGCTCGATGCTGATGGTGCCCTGGTAGTGAGTTGGCAGCTTGACTCTCATGTAGGTGTGTTCAACCCCGGGTGGTTATTTGCTCACAGCGGGTTGCCTCAAGGACAAAATTCTCAAGAGCAATGTTCTGAGCCGCTTCTTTGGACCGCCTCTGACTTGCCTGAACCACTTAGTTTTAATGCAGTTGATGAACAAGTTAGTGACGAATTGCTGCTTGAGGTTTTGCTTGCCGTCGAGCGTACGGGCTTAGCACGAATACGCAACGCAGGTTCGTCGCGGGATACTATCGAAGCACTTGGCTTGCGAGTTGGGCCTGTTAGAGAAACCCATTTCGCGCGAATTTTTGACGTGATATCACTTGCCGATGGCGACAGTAATGCCTACACCAGTGAGCGCCTCTCCGCACACACTGACATTCCAACTCGCGAGGCGCCTCCCGGCTTGCAAGTTCTGCATTGTTTAGTGGCCGAGGCTCAAGGTGGCGAGAGCACAATGACCGACGGTTACAAAATTGCTGCTGACTTAGCGGAACAATTTCCTCAAGACTTTACCATCTTGTCGACAGTGAAGTGGTGCTTTGCGAATCGAGGTGGCGACACAGATTATCGTTGGCAAGCACCAATTATTAATGTGGATAGTGATGGCAAAGTATTTGAACTGCGCTTACTGCCTTTTTCGCGGGCGCCACTGATGACCGACTACGAGAATGTTGAGCCGGTGTACCGAGCCCTGCAGCGCTTTATGACGATGGCGAATTCCCCTGAGTATCAAATGAATTATAAGTTTGCCGCAGGAGATATCGTTATTTTTGACAATAGACGTATTCTCCACGGGCGCGAGGAGTTTTTCCCACAGTCGGGCGATCGTGAGTTGCGCGGTTTGTACTTAGATCGAGATGACATGCATTCCAAAATTAGAATGCATACTAATCAGCGAAACAGGCAAGCTGCGGGTTTGGAAGTTTAGGGTCGGAGTAATAATTTCTCTAGTTGGTGGTGGCTGGAAGTTCAGGGTCGGGGTAAAAACTTCCCGGCCTCTGGCCTGCTTCCCTTTTTGGCTTTGCTCTCGGTGAGATAGTTCAATTTAATTGGATTTTCCGGAGATGGAATATTAGGGTCAGAGTAATAACTTCTCCCATAGCTTCCGCTGATCCGTTTCAAAAAGACTGAATGACGGCAAGGTGCTCAAAACCCGTTCTCACGCAATTGTCTCACAATATATCCCCTCTTCTATGCGAGGCATCAGCCAGCTAGCTACGTGGGCTCCACACGAATAGATCTTTTGTTTTGCAAAATTCCGACAAGCATTTGAATTTTCACGACCGCCTTGATGTTATAATTGATTAATTTTGCTTGAGACGGAGAAACACATTGATATCTGATTATCAGGAGAGCTTGCCGCAGCGGATGAGTTTTGTAATCCTGCCGGGGTTTTCATTAATCGGTTTTTCAGCCATGTTGGAACCTTTGCGTTGGGCCAACAGCATCGCGGGGAAAAGTCTTTATCAATGGCAGGTTGTTTCATTAGATGGAGAGCCCGTTGCTGCCAGTAACCAGATGACTCTATTGGCGGATTGTTCGATTGATGACGCCAATGAAACAGACGCGGTTATTGTCTGTGCCGGTTTTGATCCTCACGAACATGTATCAAAAACCTTAATCAATGCCCTGCGTCGCTTTAGTCGGCAGGGTGCTGATCTCGGTGCGCAGGATACTGGGGCACATATCCTCGCTGCTGGGGGCTTCTTGGACAATTATCGAGCTACCATTCATTGGGAAAACTTAAACAGTTTTGCCGAAGAATTTCCTAAAGTGAAAGTCGTTAAGGATATTTTTGAAATTGACCGCAATCGTTTTTCTTGCTCGGGCGGCATGTCAGGCTTAGACCTGATGCTACATGTGATACGAGGCCAGCACGGCGAAGAACTGTCTATTTCGGTTTCTGACGAACTGGTCTACAGCCATATCCGTGGTGCCGACCACCCGCAGCGGGTGTCGTTGCAGACTCGGCTTGGCGTCACGAACGCCAAGTTGATCTCGGCCATTAAAGTTATGCAACGACGCTTGGAGGACCCAATGTCCATTCCAAGCCTGTCGGAGGAGGTGCACGTTTCGGAGCGTGAGCTAGAGCGGCTCTTCCGTAAGCACCTCAATATCACTCCATCTGCCTACTATCGCAACCTGCGTCTGGAGCAGGCCCGGCAACTATTACAGCAAACCAATCGCAGTATCACCAATATTGCGGTCTCCTGCGGGTTTACATCCGCCTCGCATTTTTCTCGAACTTACCATTCCAAATTTGACGTGGCACCCAGCCGCGATCGACGGGTAGAGCGTTAACTTGTCGAAATAGTGCATATATAAGTCGTATTTTGTCAGATCATCGAAATCCTTTCGACATACCATTACGGCACTTCCAATTCCTAGCCCAATAGATACCCCAAAATAAATATAATCTTGGAGAGAGATCATGTACAAGAAGCATCACTTATTCCTAGCGCTCACGACCATAGCCAGTGCCAACTCACTGCCATCCTTTGCCAATGATTTTTCCATTGAGGAGATTGTGGTCACTGCGCAGCGGCGTGCCGAGAGCCTGCAAGATGTTCCAATTGCCATTACTGCATTTAACGAAAAGATGATGAAGGAAGCGGGTATTACAGGCATTGATAATGTGGCGCAGTTTACGCCTGGTTTTACTTTGTCGTCTTACAACAAAGTAACTCCACAGCCATTTATTCGCGGTATTGGCACCAACGCTTCCGGTGCCGGTGACGATGCTTCCGTCGCCGTATTTATTGATGAAGTTTATATAAGCCGCGCAGGTGCTTACGACAGCAACCTTTTTGACTTAGAGCGAGTGGAGGTTCTACGTGGCCCTCAGGGCACTCTGTATGGGAAGAACGTAGTGGGCGGGGCGTTAAATATTACCACTAGACGACCCAGTGAGGAATTTGAAGCTAAGGTGAACATTTCGGCGGGAAATTATAACGCCGGAGGTATACAAACCTATTTAAGTGGTCCGCTAAGTGAAAACGTAAGAGGCAAGCTCGCCTTGGCGTCTGGCCAAAGGGACGGTTTGGTAAAAAATACCTTCACAGGAAGTGACTTGAGAGACGAAGACAATATGTCCGCGCGAGCGGGTTTGTTGTGGGAAGTGGATGACAGTACAGAAGTCTACTGGGCCATAGATGCCTCTCGAGATCGCGAGTCGGGCGTGGGTCGTGTTTTGGCGGGTGAGCCTCTAGCGGGTGTGACGGCTTGGTCTCCCAGTCTTAATGATCGAGATAATACTGACAGTCTGGTCGACGGATATACGGATCGGGATGTGTGGGGTACTTCGCTGCGAATCACTTCAGAGCAGTCTTACGGAACATGGACCTCGGTGACCGGTTATCGCAGTACCGACTATCAATTCTTAGATGAACTCGTACCGGTGCTCTCGGCGCATAGTTTGCTCATGAATTATGTGGATGAGCAAGAAACCCAATTCTCTCAAGAGTTGCGTCTTGCAAGTTCAAATGAAGGCAGCCCCTTTGAGTGGACAGTAGGCGCTTATTATTTTCATGATGATATTGAACGTATAGAAGAGTGGGACACTCAAGGCTTCGCCGAACTGTTTGGCTATCCGTACCCCACGGGTTTCCGCAGTCATTCAGACGCCGAGAACTTAACCAGCAGCGCTGCACTATTTGGCCAAGTGAGCTACAACTTGGCGGAAGAGTGGCGTTTTACTGTCGGTGGTCGCTTTACCGAAGAAACCAAAGAGTTCGATATATCAACGTCTGGCCTAGAACCGCTGTTTGGTTTTTTGACAGAAAATTATACGGTGGAAAGTGAAGAAACCTGGGACGATTTTTCGGGCAAGTTAAGCATCGACTACATGGGCTTTGACAATATATTGCTATACCTATCTGTGGGCGAAGGCTTTAAAAGTGGCGCGTTTAACTCACTGGCACCTGATGCCGACCAAGCTGCTCAATCCATCGACCCTGAGTTGGCCATGCAGGTTGAGCTGGGTGTGAAATCTCAGTGGTTGGACGATCGAGTAAGACTGAATGCAGTAGTATTCTCAATTGATTATCAAGATCTACAGGTGTTTCAGACAACGGATGACCAACGCATTATCGTAACCAATGCAGGGCAGGCTACTTCTCAGGGCGTTGAGCTAGAGTTGATCGCGAAACCATTGGAAGGCTTGGATATATCGGCGAGTTATTCCTATCTTGATGCCACTTATGATGAATATACAACCAGTGGATCCGATTATTCGGGTAACCGCCTACAGCGCGCGCCGAAAAATACTTACAGTATTTCCGCCTCCTATTTGATGCCCTTACCTGACCTGGGAGAGTTGGCTTTCCGCGTTGATTACCTGTCTCAAAATAAGGTTTACTTCAATCCAAGTAATGCCGCCTTGCAAGTAGACGAAGGTTACGAGTTGGTGAATGCACGAGTTGCTTTTGAGCCTGAAGAAGGTAATTGGGAGCTCGCATTGTGGGGAAAAAATCTCAGCGACGAGCAGTATGCCGTGTTTAAGAACGACCTTTCCTTTATCGGAACCAACTCAACGGCGGATATACTTGGCGACCCTCGCACCTACGGCGTAAGCTTCACTTGGAATATGTAAGCTTAAGGGATTCCTGACCTAACAGTAGTCTGTGCTTAGCCCCGCTTAGGCGGGGTTTTTTTAGTCTGTGCGGATAAATTTACCGGCCCTAATGAGATGGAAATAATGAACAGCATTGCTAGTCGATTTACCTTGTCACTTTTATTGATAGCGCTTATTGGGCAACTTGTTGCCTGTAGTTCTCCCGCAAATATCGCCGTATCTAAACCAACAACTCCCTATGCCGTGGGTTCTACTACCCGCTTTCTCCATGATGAAAGCCGAACATTTGACAGTGTTGGCGGAGTGAACGAAGGCGTTCGAACCCTAATTACGGAGATATGGTACCCAGTAGATCACAGCGCCCTTAGCGCTGAGCATCGACGCGCCAGCTATGGAGACTATGCGTTTGGCGATCGCAATGTTCATCGTCGTATGTTGACCGACACTACCTTCTTCCACTTAACGCCAGGCAGTGTTCGGGAGGGCGTGGATCAGTCTGCAATTGACGCGGCTATTGATGAACTTTTCACCCGCAGTCGCGGCAGTTTTGTTGACGCGCCCCTGACATCTAAGGGACGTTCAATGCCGGTGATCGTGATGACTCACGGTGATGCGGGTAGCCGTTACAGCATGGAGACGGTGTGTGAGTATTTGGCTGCTCACGGTTTTTTAGTGATAGCGCCGGAGCATACCGGTAACTCACCTTTTGCGATGGTAGGCAAAGACCCATTGTTCGGAACTGGTCAGAGCGACACCGAACTTGCATTGAAAATGAAAGAAATATTGCCGCTTCTGGATGAGCATGGTGTGTATGGTCATGCTGATAAATATGGCCAAAGTTACATTCCTCTAGCAGAGGGCGGTCTGACGCCGCAAGCACTTGCAAAATTAGATGCCGCTTTGGTTCAGCGGGTTAATGATTTGCGAACGACCATAACCGCCATTAAGTCGCTCAATGTGGATGGTGAATTTGCGGGTCGAATTGATGTTGAAAATATAGGCTTGATGGGGCGTTCTTTTGGGGGTGCTACTACCTTGGCGGGTCTTATGTTGGAAGATCAGTTTAAGGCTGGCATGGCGGTAGTTCCCCCGTCGCTTCCCGACATGCGAGCAGTACTTCCCGCCGAGCTATTACGAGCAGCAGGTGAGGAGTCAGTGATTTTAAGTCGAGAGGGCGGCTACGCTTTGGGAGAGATAAGCAAACCTACACTCATATTATCTGGCGGTGAAGACGCTCTAATTATGGGGGTGTCTAAGCAATTGACCGCGTCTTTAGGAGGCCAGCCACCGACGCCGGACAATAGACATCCAATGCTAAAAGCCGCGTACGAACAAACCAAAGCGCCGGCATTGTATGGAGTATTGAACAATAGCAACCATGGTTCGCTAGGTGTTGCGGCGCCTTATTGGTGGCCCAATTTAAAGCCAGTACAGTTCCCGCAATTTTTTGCGCCAGATCAAACCTATATATTGGTCGATGCAAATTTGGCTCATCGCATCCAGCAAGAAAAAGCCCTAGAGTTTTTCGAATATTTCTTGAAAGGTAGTCAGGAAGCAAAAGCCAAGCTGCTGTCCAACGACTACGCTGAAGCAGGCCTTCGTTGGGATGCTCGTAATTTGGGGTCAGAGTAAAAACTCC
>ENA-OSET01001276-OSET01001276.1-sediment-metagenome-genome-assembly--contig:-NODE-1276-length-26300-cov-9.355756_pt1 | contig 26300 bp, 21 predicted proteins | sample MGYA00237882_ERZ534229 | MGnify/ENA primary metagenome ERZ534229 (study PRJEB26408, sample SAMN06266212) | sediment metagenome | isolation source: Hudson Canyon methane seep mesocosm | place... | reverse complement strand
AATGAAGGGCGCCCAAATACAGTTGATATGATTAAAAATGATCAAATTCAATTGATTATTAATACCACTGATGGTGTGAAAGCGATTAAAGACTCGTTTACTATGCGTAGAGAAGCATTACAGCATCATGTAACTTATTACACCACGATGGCGGGTGCAAAAGCGGCCTGTTATGCTTTGGGTGAACTGGACGCGGGTGATGTAAATTGTTTACAAGATTTGCATGCTAGTTTGAAATAATTGTTTTGATGTAGGTTGGGTTTGTTTTTAACCCAACTTATAAATAGTAATAAAAAAGGCTGGCTTCTGTCGGCCTTTATTGTTTTTTTGTCCTTGATAATGGACTGAGAAGATTGGAGATTTAAATGGTAGATAAGGTACCTCTGACTGTTGTTGGCGCTGATAAATTGCGTGAAGAATTAACTGAACTAAAAACGGTAGTCAGACCCAGAATTGTAGCGTCAATTTCAGAAGCTCGTGCTCATGGTGATCTAAAAGAGAATGCCGAGTATCATGCAGCAAAAGAACAGCAGAGTTTTACTGAAGGACGAATTGCAGATATTGAAGGGAAGCTGTCTAATGCACAGATCATTGATGTAACCGAAATAGATGCTGGAGGTAAGGTTATCTTTGGTTCCACTGTAGAAATTGAAAATATTGATACAGAAGAGGTTGTGATTTATCAGATTGTTGGAGTTGATGAAGCTGATATCAAAGAAGGCAGAATTTCTATCAGTTCACCTATCGCTAGAGGGCTTATAAAAAAAGAAGTTGAAGATGTGGTGACGATTACTACACCTAGTGGTAAAAAAGAATACGAGATTCTTTCTATAAAGTATATTTAAGAGCAGGCGAAAGCTAAAAGGCTCAAGGTGAAAGGGAGAGCGAAGAGCTTCTTTTTAGAGAACTTCTTGGAAGTATGTAGGGTGGATTAGCGCTAGCGTAATCCACCATTTCTCAAAGAATTGACGGCAGGAGCGGTGGGTGAGCTTCGTTTACCTTCTTCTCGGCCCCGTTACCTTTTCTACTTTAGGCTCTGGTTTTTTACGATAAATAACAATAACCTGACCTATGCTTTGAATTAGTTCAGATTTAGTGTCAGTAACAATTTGGTCACGGATTGCATTTCTCTGTTCTTTTTCAGCACGAACCTTTATTTTTATCAGTTCGTGAGTGTCTAAAGTGATTTCAATTTCTTTTAGTACGGATTCTGTTAAGCCTGCTTGGCCCACGATAATTACGGGTTTTAATATATGGGCTTGAGCCTTTAGTTGCTTTTTTCTGTCAGAATTCACACTTTTGTCCTATTAATAAAATATTATAATTCTACACTACAATCGATATGGCGCGTAGCAAAAGCAGTAATCAATGGATGCAAGAGCATTTTGATGATGAATATGTAAAAAAAGCTCAGGCTTTGGGGTATCGTTCTCGGTCTACTTTTAAGCTGGTTGAAATTCAGCAAAAAGACAAAATAATTAAGCCGGGGATGAATGTGATTGACCTGGGCGCGGCGCCAGGTGGCTGGTCTGATTTTGCACGTAAAATTGTTGGTAAAAAAAATAAAGTCATTGGCCTGGATTTATTGGCTATAGATCCCATTCCTGGGGTGGATTTTATTCAGGGCGACTTCAGAGAAGATGAAATTTTAGACGAGTTATACCAGGTCTTAGATGGTGCGCCAGTGGGCTTAGTCATGTCGGATATGGCGCCTAATATCAGTGGTAATAAAGGGATGGACCAGCCGCGATCTATCTATTTGGCAGAGCTGGCATTGGATACTGCACAAACAGTTTTAACAAAAGGTGGAACTTTTTTGATAAAAATGTTCCAAGGAGCTGGATTTGATGAATATAAGAGAGAGGTTGGAAAATATTTCTCTACCGTGGTTATCAGAAAGCCGAAGTCATCAAGAGCCAGAAGTAATGAAGTATATATTTTAGCTAAGGGGTTTAAATAATCAAATTTAGCTATATATTAAATAGATAATTGCGAAAGCATGGTTTTAAAGAGAGATTATTCGGTATGCTTAATACTGATATAATCACATATTCAGTAATAATGAGGGCCGTTCCGGTCTGGGGCGTGTAGCTTGAACGATATGGTTAAAAATGTAATTTTGTGGGTCGTCATCGCTGTTGTGTTGATGTCTGTTTTCAATAACTTTGGCGCGCGCTCTGCTCGTGATGATGGAACAATATCGTATTCTCAGTTTATTGATTCTGTAAAAGCAGGTCAGGTTCAGCAAGTTGTTATTGATGAAGATAGCATTAAGGGAAGGATGCAAACAGGTGAGAAATTCAAGACGCATGCGCCAAAAGATCCCCATTTGGTTGATGATTTGTTGGCTAATGCCGTAGAAGTTAAGGCCAAGCCACCAGAAGAGCCTTCCATGTTGATGACACTGTTAATGTCATTTGGTCCCATCATCTTATTGATTGCTGTGTGGATATTCTTCATGCGACAAATGCAAGGTGGCGGCGGTGGTGGTCGTGGTGGGGCAATGGGTTTTGGTAAAAGTAAAGCCAGAATGCTTGAACAGGATCAGAATAAAATAACCTTTGCTGATGTGGCAGGTTGTGACGAAGCAAAAGAAGAAGTTGAGGAAATGGTTGATTTCCTTAAAGACCCTGCTAAATATCAAAAACTAGGGGGTAGTGTTCCTCGTGGTGCTTTAATGGTAGGGCCTCCAGGAACAGGTAAAACCTTGCTTGCTAGAGCTATTGCAGGTGAAGCAAAAGTGCCTTTTTTCACTATTTCTGGTTCAGATTTCGTAGAAATGTTTGTCGGTGTTGGTGCTTCTCGAGTCAGGGATATGTTCGAACAAGCTAAGAAACATGCGCCTTGCATTATCTTTATTGATGAGATTGATGCGGTAGGTCGTTCTCGTGGCGCGGGTCTTGGTGGTGGTAATGATGAGCGTGAACAAACATTAAACCAGTTGTTGGTTGAAATGGACGGTTTTGAAGGCCATGAGGGCATCATCGTTATTGCCGCAACTAACCGTGCCGATGTATTAGATACCGCGTTATTACGTCCAGGTCGTTTTGATAGACAAGTTAATGTAGGCTTGCCTGATATTAAAGGTAGAGAGCAGATTCTTAATGTGCACATGAAAAAAGTGCCAGCTGCAGATGATGTTATTGTTAAATATATCGCGCAAGGAACACCTGGTTTTTCAGGTGCAGATTTAGCTAACTTGATTAATGAAGCGGCATTATTTGCAGCGCGTGAGAATAAGCGAGTGGTCAGCATGGCTGATCTTGAAAAAGCTAAAGATAAATTGATCATGGGGGTTGAAAGACACTCTATGGTGATGGATGAAAAAGAGAAAAGAATGACGGCTTATCATGAGGCAGGTCATGCAATCGTGGGTAAAATAGTGCCCGAACATGACCCTGTTTATAAAGTCAGTATCATGCCGCGTGGTCGAGCTTTAGGTGTGACTATGTTCTTACCTGAAAAAGATCAGTACAGTGCTAGCAAGCAAAAACTGGATAGCATGATTTCTAGTCTATACGGTGGGCGTATCGCAGAAGAGCAAATATTTGGCTGGGAACAGGTTTCTACAGGTGCTTCAAATGATATTGAAAGAGCAACTGAGCTGGCGAGAAATATGGTCACCAAATGGGGCTTGTCTCGTCGCTTAGGTCCTTTGGCTTATGGTGAAGAAGATGGTGAAGTGTTTTTAGGCCATTCTGTTACTCAAAATAAGTCTATTGCCGAAGGTACGGCTGTTACAATCAATGAAGAAATAAGAAAAATTATTGATCAGAATTATCAGCGTGCAGAACAGATTTTAAAAGATAACGAAGATATCTTACATAGTATGTCTGATGCTTTGATGAAGTATGAAACGATTGATAAATATCAGTTGGAAGATTTAATGGATAGAAAGCCTGTAAGAGACCCTCAAGGATGGGATGATACGCCTCCATCTTCAGGAAGTAAGGTGAAGTCTGAAGAAAAACCTGAAAAGAAGGATGGCTCATCAATAGATGGGACGGCAGAACAAAGCTAAGCATTTAAAGTTGTTAAAAGGAGAGATAAATTATCTCTCCTTTTTTTTGTGATAAAGAATTTACTAAATATTCGTAGTTGTGTAGGCATAGGAACGATGAAAAAAAAATATTTTGGTACCGATGGAATTCGGGGTGAAGTAGGTAAGCATCCAATAACACCAGACTTTATGCTTAAGTTAGGTTGGGCAACAGGTCGGGTTTTTGCTGAAGAGGGGCATGGTTTTGTCGTAGTAGGAAAAGACACCCGAATTTCAGGTTATATGTTTGAGTCAGCTCTTGAGGCGGGTTTGTCTGCAGCGGGGGTTGATACAAAGCTTTTGGGGCCAATGCCTACGCCAGGAGTTGCCTATCTTACGCGGACCCTGAGAGCAAAGGCGGGTATCGTCATTAGTGCCTCACATAACCCATATTATGATAACGGAATTAAATTCTTTTCTGTTGAAGGCAAAAAGCTACCTGATGAGCTTGAGCATAGAATTGAGCATTATATTGATTCGCCCATGACAACAGTCGAATCAGCGCAGCTAGGCAAGGCGCAGAGACTGACAGATGCTGCTGGACGCTATATTGAGTTTTGTAAGTCAACTGTACCGGCTAGCCTGGATTTTAAAGGTATGCGTATTGTCGTTGATTGTGCTCATGGTGCAACCTACCATATCGCTCCTTATGTTTTTAGCGAAGTGGGTGCGGAAGTCGTTACTATTGGTGCAGAGCCTGATGGTTTAAATATCAACGAAGAATGTGGTGCAACCAAACCTGAATTGTTGGCAGAGAAGGTTATAGAATATCGTGCTGATTTAGGTATCGCCTTAGATGGTGATGGTGATCGATTGATCATGGTTGATCATAAAGGGGAGGTAGTCGATGGTGATGAATTGATTTATATCATTGCCAAATCCAATCAGCAGGCAGGTCGACTAAAAGGAAATGTTGTCGGTACCTTGATGACAAATTTAGGTGTAGAGCATGCTTTAAAAAAATTAGGTATTGATTTAATAAGAGCTAATGTTGGCGATCGATATGTTATGGAAATGCTGGTTAAGCATAACAGTGTATTAGGTGGAGAAGGCTCAGGCCATATAATCTGTCTGGATAAAACTACCACAGGGGATGGTATTGTTGCTGCATTACAAGTTTTGGCTGAGGTTCAGCAAAGTGGTAAAAGCTTGCATGAGCTAAAGGCAGATACACAAAAATATCCACAAATATTGAAAAATGTACGCGTTAATAAAAAAGTCAATATTGATGAAGTTGAGGTCGTTCAAAAGGCAGTAAAGGCCGTTGAGAAAAAGATGGCTGATAAGGGGCGAGTATTATTAAGAGCGTCAGGAACAGAACCTCTGATTAGGGTCATGGTTGAAGGTGAGAACTATGATGATGTGGTTAAGTATGCTGATGAGTTGGTTGAAGTGGTGAAGAAAGCAATCTAAGCTTGAAATAGGGTGCTTAACCCTATATGATAAGCGGTTTAGTTTTTACTTGGAGTGTGGCATGCGTCAATCAATAGTGATGGGTAATTGGAAAATGAACGGCTCACGTTCAGAAGGGATTGAATTAGCAAAAGCAATTGTTGCTGATCTAAAAGAGGGTGACAAAGGTATTGCAGTTTGTGTTCCTTCAGTTTATTTATCTGATATTGAAAATGTTACAAAAGATACTCCATTAGAATTAGGCGGTCAAAATGTAGCTGATCATGAGTCGGGTGCATATACAGGTGAAACATCTGCTTTTATGTTAAAAGAATGTGGTTGTTCTTATGCATTGGTTGGGCACTCTGAAAGACGTAGTTACTATGGTGATACAAATGAATCTGTAGCATCACGTTTTTGCCAGGCTCAAAAAGAAGGTATAGTACCTGTTCTTTGTATTGGTGAAACATTAGAAGAGCGTGAAAGCGATACAACATTTGCAGTGATTGATGCACAATTAAATGCAGTTATCGATATGGCTGGTGTTGATGCGCTGGCTAATTCTGTTATCGCTTATGAGCCTGTATGGGCAATCGGTACAGGAAAAACAGCATCTGACGAACAGGCTCAAGAAGTTCACAAATACATTCGTGGGCAAATAGCTGCAAAAAGTCAATCAATTGCAGATAACGTTCAAATAGTATACGGCGGCAGCGTTAAGCCAGGTAATGCAAAAGCAATTTTTGCAATGCCTGATATTGACGGTGGCTTAATTGGTGGGGCTTCATTAGATGCGGCGTCATTTTTAGCGATTTATCAAGCGATTTAAGTAGATAAGAGATATGTATCAAGTAATCATAGTTGTTCATGTATTGTTAGGCCTAGGCGTTATTGGCTTTGTATTAATTCAGCAAGGTAAAGGCGCGGATGCGGGTGCTGCATTTGGTAGTGCTTCATCAGGCTCAGTTTTTGGTGCACAAGGAGCCTCTTCCTTTTTGTCCAGAACCACTGCAATTCTGGCTGCTTTGTTTTTTTCTACAAGCTTAGGGTTGGCTGTATTAAGCGGCAACCTGGAAGCTGAAGCTGATTTAATGGATGTACCTGAAGAGGTTTTTGCTGATGTACCCTTAGTAAATGGTGCAGAGATCGTACCGGCTTTAGATGCTGTTCCAGCCATTGGCGGAGAAGTACCTGCGGCAATTGTTGAGCAAGCAACAGTTTTAACTGATGTAGCGAGTGAAAAAGTTGAAGGGGTAGTTGATTCGCTAGAGATTAATACTCAGGTGCTTGTTGATAGCGTAGATTCAGCATTGATTGATGAGCTTGGTACAACTACAGGCGAGCAATAAAGTTAAAATAGCCGATGTGGTGAAATTGGTAGACACGCCATCTTGAGGGGGTGGTGACTTAGGTCATGCCGGTTCAAGTCCGGCCATCGGCACCAGAAAGAAGTCCGTAGAAGTACGGAAAATACCAGAAAGCCCGCGAGTTGTATAGCTTGCGGGCTTTTTTGTGTCCGTTAGTGTCCGAATAAAACCATTGCTACCCGACCCACTTTGGCTATACCTGATTAATGATTTACCTTCTGATTACCCACAGGCTTCAGCCTTTTTATATAACTCTTCAATGTCTGGATCAAGATATTTTGTAGAGACGTAGCATGCTACGTCTCTGGAAAACCTCAGTTGAATAATCAATTCTAGCTTATTAATGACGTATCAACCACGAAGTACACGGAGAAGCTATTTATGTCTTACTGTTGATTTAAAATGGCTGAGACTCATGCGTAATCAGGATGGTTTTTACAGAGTGCCGCCGCAAAAGTTGCTAAGCTACGGGAAAAGTAATATGGCTTTTCTCGTTACCTCTCTCCTGCGTCACTGCCATTAAGTTAAGGGTTTGGTTCTTTGGGGTGCAGTACTTTGGCCTGCTTTTATGGCTGAAAATTACAGTCTCTAAAGCTCTGCGCCCCGTGTTGTATTGTTCTTGACTCAACCCTTAATGGCATTGTCTCTCCTGTGTGAGAATGCAGGCTGGTATGGGCTCCCATTCTCTAAATGTCAAGGGAGTCAGATGTTAGCATAGCTTGCGCAGAGGTGCGAAGCGCATCTTTCGAAATGATGCGCTTCCGCTTAACCTTAATGGTCGTGACGCAGAGCACGGGAAGATAATACCTCAAGCCAATATTGACAGACTCCTGCAAGGATCAAAGCTCGCAAGACTTTGGTTTTTTTGTGTCTGTAGAATTATAGTTCTGAAAAAACGCCTGCACTCAGGCTTGTCCTGATGTTGTATGAAAAGTTATGGTCTGTATTGTAATAAGGCTTTCTTTTAAAAAACAAGTGAAATGACACACTTTTAAGTGAAATGACCTACTTCTGTTTTTTTTCGGCTGGTGGAATGAGGGCTGTTAGGTAAAATAGGGTGAAATTCATAAAATATAGCGGGTGCAGTGTGCGTTATATCACATGGTATAAGGCATATCACCTGATGTACGGCTTTCTAGGTTAGTTACAGCTTAATCTGGCTGAGGTTAAGTTATATGGCACGTATTATGCATAATTGGTGGGATATGTTGCTGGTTTATACACGCTTAATATTTATCTTCGAAAACAATTAAAGCTGTTTTGCTCAATAGATTAGATGTTTTGCTGTAATGATTTGGCATAAAATATTTTTTGTTTGTTAGCTGTTGTTTCCCTCTTCGATTGACTAGGAGGAAGACGTGAATGCTGGGGAGTTTTCCAGATATTTTAGCTCAGTTAATTTAATAGCATAATTAGGAATAATTTCAATTGATTAGCATTTTTAGTTTAATAAGGATACCTCTCCTTTCTTTGTCTGTCATGGTCAAATACGGCGCTGTGGTGTTGATGCTGTACTCTGGTTTGCTAGTTAATCCAGTCTATGCTGCTGAAAAAGGCTATCAGATTAATATGGGCGATAAATTAAAGATTTCAGTCTGGAAGGAAGAGGATTTAAATGCAGAAGTGATGGTCTCTCCAGACGGAACAATTAGTTTTCCTATAGTGGGTACTGTTGCTGCTGCTGGAAAGACTCTGGATGGATTACAGCTGCTTTTAACGGAAAAACTTGAAGAATTTATTCAAGGCCCAGAGGTTATCGTTTCACTGTTAACTGTTGAAGGTAATCAGATTTATGTTATTGGTGAAGTAGCACGGCCAGGCCCAATTGTAATGACTAAGAACCTAAAGGTTATGCAGGCACTTAGTTTAGCAGGTGGTTTAACGCCATATGCATCAAGAAATAATATTAAAATTTTGCGAGAAACGGCTGAAGGTAAATCTGTTTCAATTCCTTTTGAATATGATGATATAGAAGATGGGGATAACCTGGATTCTAATATCTTGTTACAAAGTGAAGATACAATAATTGTTCCTTGATGTTAGCTGTTCAGATATGCGATGTAGGGATGCGAGTGTTTGGCTTGCCTGTTTGGTTTTTATAGTGATAGCACCCTTAGCTGTTGCTGATGAATGGAAAATCAGTGGAGGTCTCGATCAAACCATTAAGTATGACGATAACATCGATTTAAGTGATGAATAAAAGCCTGTTTCTGGTTACCTGTTGAAACCTAATCTTGCCGCCAATTGGAACACAGCTAATATGAATATTGCTCTTTTAGGGCAAGGAGATATTCGCCGTTTTGATGATAAGCGCTGGGATTGCCAAACTTACTCTGTTGAAGGGAGCCAGCAATACCAACGACGACTGAATGTCTATTCAATTGCTGCTAATTATTCACAAAGCTGTTCTTCTTCTGACCAGCTTTCTGACACAGGCGTTATCCGTCCAAACAATGAATCAGAGACGTACAGCTTATCACCATCATGGAGTTGGCAATGGTCGCTGCTAGATCAATTTAGTCTGAGGCTTAACTATTCAACAACTATATTCAGTTCGTCTGGAATAAACAATGAAGGAGAAACAAGCGCTGATGCAGGGTTTAAGGGGAATGAAACCTATAGTCTTAATTTGTCTGAAAGGCACTCGTGGACCCGTCGTTTGAATTCAACGGCGAGTATGAATGTTTCTAGCAGTGAATTTGGTAGTTCAAATAGTAGTACATCGAAGCAAAAGACCTTTGGTTTTCAATTAAGTACTGGATATAACATTACTCGTCTGTGGACAGCAAATATTGGGGGCGGCTTGAGTTGGGTACAAAGTCCATCAAGGTCAAATGATATTGCTGATAGTAGCGATTCATTACTTCGAACTGAAGTGTTTAATTTTTCCTTGAATTATAGTGGTCGACGAATGAACTATGGATTGGATTACTCTCGAACCAATAGCCCAAGTGCATCAGGGCAAATAAGTGAGAATAATACCTTCAATATGAATTATTCTTTTGAAATGAGTCGGAAATGGTCAGTAAATATTGATGGCTCAATGTTGAAGAATGAATCAATTGGACAGGGAGATTTTAGTCTCAGTTCTGAGCGAACTTATTACACAGCTTCAGTCGGTGTTATATGGGATTTTGACAAGGAATGGCGATTATCAGCTAATTACCAATACCGTCGACAGGAAATTATAAGATCAGGTGAGATCGTTGAAGATGGTCAATCTGGTGTTCGTGATTCCAATGTTTTAACCATTCAACTTAATTACAACTGGGATGGCTTGCGTGTTTTTCACTAAGCCAGCAAAATAAATATATATGGAACAAGAAGAAAGCGTCAAAACTATTGGCGAATATTTTGAAGTAATCATTAGACGAAAAAACACATTGATTATTTCGTTTTTGATCGTTGGTTTTTTAGGCTTTGTTTTGGCGATGAAGTTACCCCCCGTTTATCGTTCATCTGCCACTATTTTGATAGAGGATCAGCAGATTCCACAAAGTATGGTAGCAACAACCATCACTGATTTTGCCGATAAGCGTATTCAGTTAATAAAACAACGGGTAATGACACGGGATCGAATTTTATCCATTATTCAAAAGCATAAAATTTATTTAGATAAACGAGATAAATTAGTGCCCAGTGAATTGGTAGCGAATTTTCAGGAGGATGTTGAGATAACTATGATCTCAGCAAATGTACGTGATCCTAGAGGGGGTGGTATAGGTGAGGCTACTATTGCATTTTTAATAGCTTTTAACGATAAAAGTGCTGTTCGGGCGCAGGGTGTTGCTAATGAATTAGTGAGCCTGTTTTTAAATGAAAATACCCGTGTACGATCTCAGCGCGCAGCTAAAACAACGGATTTTATTAAGGCAGAGGCGGAAAAACTTAAAAAAGAGATTGGCATCACCGAAACAAAAATAATGGATTTTAAGGCCAAAAGTGGAAATAGCCTGCCAGAGATGTTGCAAAGTAACCTTGCATCTCTTGATCGGGCAAGGGAATCATTTCGACAAGCGGATAGTGATATTCGAATTACTAAGGATCGTATTATTTATTTGACAGACTCATTAATTAGAGCAGAAAAGGAGGGGGGGGTAGAGCAGACTGATCAACCACTTAGCAAGGCAGCCCAACTTCGATCATTAAAAGCACAATATATCCATTTCAGCTCGCTTTATACAGCTAAGCACCCTGATACTATACGGGTAAAGCGTCAAATCCAGAATATGGATCCTGGTTTTACGGGTGAACTTTCTGAGCTAGATGCGAGTAAGGAACTTAAGCAAGCCGAAAACGAACTTGTTTTGTTGAAAGACAAATATTCAGAAAGCCACCCAGATGTGCTTAAGCTACAGCAAAAAGTAAATGAGTTGAATGAAATAGAGAGTCAAGAAGACAATTTTATAAAGGAGGAGGATCAAGGAAATGCACTTTATATTACTTTGTCTAGTCAGCTTCGAAGCATGCAACACAAAATAGAATATTTGTATGAGTTTAAACAAGAGTTACAGGAAAAAATCCAGCAACTGCAAGATAATATTGATAAAACACCTTTGGTTGAAAAAGAATATTACGATCTTCAGAGAATGCGCCAAACAAGTCTTAACAAATATGCAGAAATGGAGTCAAAGTATCGGGCTGCAAAGTTGGCTCAGACTTTGGAAGAAGAGCAAAAAGGTGAGACCTTTACTCTTATTGAACCCCCGATAGCACCTGAAATACCTGAAAAACCAAATAGGAAGAAAATTACGGTTATGGGATTTGGGTTAGGTTTGGGGCTTGGATTGGGTCTTGTTATTCTGCTGGAGCTTATGAATGAAGTAATTCGTGGACCCAAGGCATTAGAGCGTATTACAGGTATGCAAGCTATTGTTGTTATACCTTATATTGAAACTCCAATTGACCGAGAACTAAGGACTAGACGCAAAAAAATAATTGGGGTTATTGTTATAGGTCTGCTCTTATTAGGTATATTAATTACTCACCTTGCTATTATGCCGCTTGATTTAATATGGGTAAAAGTAATGTTAAAACTGGGACGGCTATGAGAAAACTGTTTTTTTTGGAGGTGAAATTTGAGTGCTAGTTCTGGTTGCAAAGAAGCAACGGTTGTTTCGTCCACGGTTCCTGACTGGAGTAGAGAGAAGCCTCAAAAATTCTGGGATCCTGGGCGAAAACTCCTTTTGGCAATAAGGCAATATCAAATTTGGGCGGAGAGAGATGGTATGTTTTCTTTCATTATGCAGAAATGGATGGTTTTGCGACATGTTTTTTGGACTTCTGTTGTGAGTAGCGATATACCCTTAAATTGCAATATAGGTGGAGGAGTATTAATTCCTCACCCAAATGGTGTTGTGATACACCCTAAAGTTAAAATTGGAGTCAACTGCTTAATATTTCAACAAGTAACTATAGGAGGCAGAGGAACTGAGCAGGTACCTGTTATTGAAGGACATGTAGATATTGGCGCAGGTGCGAAAATACTGGGAGGCGTTCATGTTGGTGCGCATGCAAAGATAGGCGCTAATTCGGTTGTTATTGATGATGTACCTAGTGGTGCAGTTGCTGTAGGTGTTCCTGCCAAGATTATTAATTGAAACCTAAATTTAACGGTTACAATTTTTTGTAAAACTTTTTCTTTTTTTTGGGCTTAAGCTTTGACTACTAATAACGAACCATCGTCACCCTTTCCATCTATACGTTATACACGGACTCGAAAAGTAACAATAAGTCCGAAGCTAATGCAAGAAAGGCGGTTGGTTATGGGATTGAAAAATGATCCTCATGCCAATGTTTTTCGTTTACTTCGGACCAATTTGTTAAAAAAAATGCGTGAAAATAACTGGACGAGTATTGCGATTGTTGCCCCAACAGCAGAATGTGGGAAAACCTTTTTAACTGCTAATTTGGCCATTGCCATAGCAATGGAAGTAAATCAGACAGTGCTAGTTGTAGATGCCGATTTACGTAATCCTACAGTGGGTTGGCAATTTGGTATGGAGGTTGAAAAGGGGTTGCTAGATTACCTGCATTCTGATGTTTCTATCGAAGATCTACTTGTTAATCCAGGTTTTGACCGTTTAGTAGTGCTTCCAGGTAGACATACCAGTGAGTCATCTTCAGAGCTTTTATCCTTACCTAAGATGAGTTCTTTGGTACAAGAGCTTAAAAGTAGATACCAATCACGGATCATTTTGTTTGATTTGCCGCCGTTGTTAACTTCTGATGATGCGCTACTATTTATGCCGCATTTTGATGCAGCCTTACTTATTGTCGAGGATGGTATGACTACGCCAGAAGAGGTAAATAGATCACTTTCAATATTGGAAGAAACAAATCTTGCAGGGATGGTTTTGAATAAATCGAGAGGCGCAACAAATAAAACATACCAACATGTTTTAGATTGAAAGCTATCGTTTTTATCTAAACGAATAGAGGATGCTTTTTTTATAATCCCATTAACTGATGCAAGGGATAAATTAATAATTTGGAGTGATAAATGAGCAAAAAATTACGAATGTTTGGTATTGATTTCGATCCATTAACCATGTCACAGGCCGTTTCTGAAGTATTAAGCTGGACTGATTCTCCAGAATATAATTGCCAATATGTTGTCACGCCGAATGTTGATCATGTTGTAAAGTTTCAAAAAGACCAGGCTTTACGTGCTTCATATAAAGAAGCCTCTTTAGTTGTCGTTGATGGCAAGCCTGTGTTGTGGGCATCAAAAATACTTAAGCCCTTGCCAGAAACTGTGCCAGGCAGTGATCTTTGTCCAGCGATCTTTGATATGGCGGTAAACAAGAGAGTGAAGGTGTTTTTATTAGGTGCTGCTGAGGGTGTTGCGGAAAAAGCGGCAATAGAAATATCAAAGCGTTGGCCATGGATTACTGTCTGTGGTTATTACAGCCCCCCCATGGGATTTGATGCTAGGTCAGTTGATAATGCAAAAGCAATTGAGATGATTAACAAAGAACAGCCTGACATTCTACTTGTCGGGCTGGGTGCGCCAAAACAGGAGATATGGGTTCAGGAGATGCAGCATCAATTGCAAGTTAAGGTTGCTCTATGTGTAGGGGCAAGTATTGATTTTCTCGCAGGTGAAAAGGCTAGGGCACCGAAAATCATGCGAACACTAGGGCTGGAATGGTTACATAGAGCGTTAAGTGAACCTAAACGTCTTATGGGACGTTATTTACATGATGCTAAAGTTTTCCCTTTTATAGTTCTAAAAGAAGTATTTTCGAAATAACAACTGAAAATTACATTGTGTGCTTGGTTGTGTCTGCAATAAAAAAAGGAACTGGATTAATATGAATAGGCAAGTAACGAACTTATTACGAACAGGGAACTGGAAAATATTTTTTACGGTTGTTTTAATTGCACAGTTAAGTCTATTTGTATCACCTGTTTTCGCTTGTGAGCCTCTCGTAGAAGAGTTTTGTGTGGATTTTTATCAAGGAATAAACCTTGATGAAAAGCCTCGTCTGAGAGGGAAAACATTTAAGATTAAGTATGATTGGGGATTGCGTCGTCCTGGTAATAGAGTCCCTCACGACAACTTCTCTGCGCAGTGGAGAGGAAAGTTTGAGTTTAAAAAAGGAGCTTATGAGTTTCGGGTACATGCAGATGAAGGTATACGATTATTAATAGATGGGCAGCCAGTTATTGATCATTGGCAGGATGGGAAAGGCGTTGCCTATAGTGCTAAAATTCCGCTAGATGCAGGGATGCATTTGATTGAAGTGGAATACTTTAATGGTGCAGGGAATGCATATCTGGAAGTTGATTGGCAATTAATTCCGCTAGCAACTACATTAAGTGAAAATAAAGCACCAATAGGAGTTAACCTCACATATTTTAGCCATTCGAGTTCGGCTGTACCGTTTAAGGATTTGATCATTCAATCTGGCTTTAGAGGGATTGTTAAGAAAAAATCAAAGGAACCATGTCCGCAAATGCCACCACTGGATGCTACAGGTTACCCACTCTACTTGCCTTCAGGTTGTGTGTTTAGGTTGGTGAGTGCTTTGCATATTCTCAATGATAAATATTGGCCTGAGGGAACCTTGCCGTATCAACCCGGTCGTTATGTCCTGCTTTATAAAGGTAGTGGCCAAATAAAACTAAGGTGGGATGCTAAGAATGTAGAAAAAATAACAAAAGGTCGCATAGAGTTTGATGTGCCTAATCCAGCGGGCGGTATCTGGATTGAAGTGACTGAAAGCCATAAAGAAGATCCAATAAGAGATCTGCATATGGTTCACATTGATGACGAAGCAACATTTCGTACGCAGCCGTTCAATGATAAATGGTTAACGTTGTTGAAGCCATTTTCAGCAATTCGACTTTCTGCATGGGGTCGGGTTAGCGATAGAATAAAGGTCTATTCTGGTTCCGCGTTGTCCCATAACTCGACAAGTATTACCTTACCTGACTCTGCATCAGCCGAATCAGGGGTGTTTGATGATACGGTTGCCATGGTTAATGTAGATGGAAAATGGCCTCGTGTGATGATCGACAGATATGATGGAGACACTCGAACACTGCATCTCAAAACACCGATAGAAACCTCGAAAAGAGGGATGCAACCCACTGTTTATATATTTGATTATTTTAATAGGGTATGGAGTGACCGAGGACAAGGAAGTGATCTTGAGCAGACTTCATCAAAGGGGATTGCATTTGAAACAATGATTCAGTTAGCGAATATTCTCAATATCAATCCCTGGATTACTATACCTACAGCTGCAGATGATGATTTTGTAGAGCAATTAGCTGTATTAATAAAAACTAAGCTAAAGCCTCATTTAAAGTGTTATATCGAATATTCGAATGAAACATGGAATAGTAAATTTCCGAGTTATCATTACTCAGAAGCAAAAGTTAAGGAATTACAGTTAAGTGGCACATTACGAGAGCCTGATGCTTGGCAAGCTTATCGTGCTGTTGAAATATTTAGAATATTTAATCGGGTTTTTGGTGAACAAGATTTACGTGAAAACCGAGCAGAAAGTCGTCTTGTTCGTATCTTGACTTCGCAGCCAGCGTGGTTAGCTCGAGGTCTGCGAGTAATGGATTGGGTAATGCCAAACAAAGCATGGCCTACTGAAGGAGAGCCAGCATTTAAATATGCGGATGCATGGGCAATCACTACATATTTCTATTTAAAGTCTAATGAGATTTTAGAACAGGCGAGTATGGGAGAGTTGATGACGGAACAATTAAAGAGTGTTGATGCCATGTTTGGTAGTGCAGAAAAGCCAGGCATAATCAGACAAACTCTTACTGAAGTTAATGAGCGCGGTATGCAACTTGTCACCTATGAAGGGGGGACTCATTTGTTAGCTCCAAAGAAAAAACAAGATTTGATAGCTAAGCTTGCAGATGTCAATAAAAACCCAGGTATGGAAAAAGTGTATAAGCGATTGCTTAATCATTGGGATTCATTGTATCAGGAGTTTGGAAGTAACAAAGTCGGTGTCTGGAACCATTATTCTGATGTAGGTCGGTATGGTAAAAATGGTTATTGGGGGTTGATGCAATCAACATATCAAGATCCTTTGACGGCTCCTAAATATCAAGCAATTAAAGAATATGCTTCAGATTATCAATGATCTAAAGTCAAAAATTAAATTTGCCTTATCACACCGAGATATAACGGAGGTTTACGATTAGTTCCAACTGGTTTTCTTATTTAGCCTTATTTTCTTGGCCGGTTGTCACCTTGTACCTTTTTCAACGTATGTCAACTATGCGTGCGATATTATGGTCAATTTTGGGAGCCTTTTTATTACTTCCAAAGGGGGTAATGGTTGATTTGCCAATGATTCCTCCTTTGGATAAAGAATCAATACCAAATCTGGCTGCTTTTTTTGTATGCCATTTTGTGCTGGGTAAGCGTGTGCCTCTATTACCAAAAATAGGTAAAGCGCGTGTTTTGATGTTTGTATATATTATTAGTCCATTTATAACGGCATTATTAAATTCAGATCCCGTTATTACAGGGCCTTTTTATATTAAAGGCATGAACTCTTACGATGCCTTATCTGCAGTGATAAGGCAGTTTTTGTTTGTTTTACCATTTATGCTAGGACTTCAGTTTTTTAAGTCTGAGAAAGCGTTAGAGGGAATATTAATGGTACTGGCTATCGCAGGTTTATGGTATTCAATTCCTATGTTGTTTGAGATGCGAATGAGCCCTCAATTGAATGTTTGGGTGTATGGTTATTTTCCTCATAGTTTTCAGCAACAGATGCGTGGTGATGGGTTTAGACCCGTGGTTTTTATTGGACATGGACTTTGGGTCGCTTTTTTTGCTTTAACAGCTTTGGTTTCAGCAATAACATTTTGGAAAATTAAGAAATCACCAATGCGACAGTTTTCTAGCGGGATGGTAGTCGCTTACTTAACGGTAGTATTGGTCTTGTGTAAAAGTATGGCATCACTGGTTTATGCTGTTTTTTTGGCTCTGTTGGTAAAATTTGTTAAACCTAAGTTTCAGTTGCGTATTGCAACGATCATGGTGTTGGTTGCTTTAACCTATCCATTAACTAGAGGGCTAGACTTGTTCCCTGTTCAACAAATTAGCGAATTGGCTGAGTCCATAAGTGAAAGGCGAGCAGAGTCATTAATATTTAGATTTCATCATGAAGATATGCTGTTGAATAAGATGGAAGATCGTCCCTTTTTTGGCTGGGGGAGTTGGGGACGAAATCGTGTTTATGATCCAATAACAGGAAAGGATATGAGTGTTACAGATGGTCGTTGGATTATAGTTTATAGCCAATATGGCTGGATGGGGTTGATCGCAGAGTTTGGTTTGCTAGCACTCCCCGTCTTTCGTAGCAGAAAAATGATTCGTTATCTGAAAAGTCGGCGAGAAGTTGTTGTTATGGCGGCCTTTAGCTTGATTTTAGCGATTGGAATCCTGGATCTGTTACCCAATAATACGATGACCCCTATGACTTGGTTGATGGCTGGGGCACTGCTTGCAAGAACTCAGCAAATTGAGCTTGAGCAGAAAAAATCAAAAGCCTTAAGTTACAAAAAAGATACCTAATTTAAACAATGCAATTTGGAAATTACTCTCTTGAAAAATATTAATTCCGTGTCCGACCTTGCCATCAATGATACGCCCCCAGCCTTTTCAGAACCTTTACATGTCGGACGACCCAATATTGGAGATCGAGACAGTTTTTTGGAACGTGTTAATGATATTTTTGACAGCCGATGGTTTTCAAATAATGGGCCTATGGTTCAGCAGTTTGAAGAAGAAATTGCAAAGCATTTAGGTGTAAAACATTGTATTGCAATGTGTAATGGCACGATTGCGTTGGAAATTGCTATTCGAGCATTGGGTCTCACGGGAGAAGTCATTGTTCCCTCTTATACTTTTGTTGCTACAGCACATGCTTTGCAATGGCAGGAAATTACCCCTGTGTTTGCTGATATAAACCCTGTGACTCATAACCTGGATCCTGAAGCGGTACGCCGGATGATTACTCCACGTACTACTGGCATCGTTGGTGTACACCTTTGGGGGCAACCTTGTGATATAGACGGTTTGCAAACCGTAGCTGATGAACATGGCTTACAGCTAATGTTTGACGCCGCCCATGCCTTTTCTTGCAGCCATGAAGGGCAGATGATTGGCAATTTTGGACGTTGCGAGATTTTTAGTTTTCATGCCACCAAGTTTTTTAATTCCTTTGAGGGGGGGGCTATAGCCACCAACGATGATGAGTTGGCTGCACAGATACGATTAATGAAAAACTTTGGTTTTGCAGGCTATGACAATGTTATTTATTCAGGCACTAATGGAAAGATGACAGAAATCTGTGCGGCAATGGGTTTGACCAGCCTTGAAAGCATTGAAGAGTTCATGGCAATAAATAAACGCAACTACTTGGCTTATCAGAAGGGATTAGCAGAAGTTTTTGGGCTTAAGTTACTTGAAAGCATAACTGAAGAACGTTGTAATTATCAGTATATAGTTGTAGAAGTTTCGCCAGATTTCCCTCTTAAACGTGACGAAATTATTCAAGTCTTGTTAGCGGAAAACATTTTGGCTCGTAAGTATTTTTGGCCAGGTTGTCATAATATGGAACCTTATAAATCCTTTTATCCGCATGCCGGACTTTTATTGACCCAGACTGAAGCCGTGGCAAACAGCGTAATTGTGATGCCAACAGGCACTGCGATGAGTGTAGAAAATATTGAGGTCATATTAAAAGTATTGCAGCTTTTATCACTGTCTAAAAATGTTGAGACAGTTAAGGAGTTGTTGGCAAAATGAAGGTGATGTTGATAAAGCTCACTTTATGTTGGAGCCAGGTATGAGTAAACTTTTTGGTCCTACCCATTATTCTGAAACTGAAGTGGCAGAGGAAGGTTTTAAATCTCTTGGAAAAAATGTACGAATTGCACGAAATTGTACAATCATCGGGGCAGAAAACATTACTATTGGTGACAATGTACGTATCGATGGATATTGTACTCTGGTGGCAGCAGGTGGTGGCTATATCAATTTTGGGTCTTATATTCATATAGGTGGTTATTGTTTATTGCAGGCAGGAGAGGGAATATATATGGACAACTTTTCTACATTGTCTTGGGGGGTTAAGGTTTTTACGAAGTCAGATGATTTCAGTGGAGAGTACATGACTAACCCTACTGTGCCAGTAAAATACACTGGAGTGAAAGGAGGGGCTGTTAAATTACATCGCCATACCATTGTGGGTGCAAATAGCGTAATTTTACCCAACGTTACTTTAGAGGAAGGGGTGGCTGTTGGGGCTATGTCACTGGTATCAAAAAACTTAAATTCTTGGGGGGTGTATGCTGGTATTCCTGCTAAACGAATTAAGGAAAGAAACCGTAATTTGCTTGAATATGAAAAACTATTGTTGGCAGAAAATGATCTGATAAAAGACTCATTGCAGATATCAGACAAGGAAACCAAGTGACTCACGAGTTGTCTTTTATCAATGGCTTTAGGGCGCTTGCAGCTTTTTGGGTGCTAACAGCTCATTGTATGATTTGGGGAGGCTGGTATGGTTTACCTGTTCCTAATCCTAAGATAGCCGTAGATGTCTTTATGATTATTTCTGGTTATCTTATGGCATTAAATGCAAATGCCAGAGAATCGGTTGAACCATTTGGAAAACCTTTTACATGGTGCTTGTTTTGGGTGCGACGTTTTTTTCGTTTAGCACCAGCATACTATCTGGCACTGTTTTGTGTTGTGTGTTTTTCTGAGTATTTTCTTAAAGGCTATTCAGTTCTGAGAGATACCAATCCTCAGTTTTGGCTGAATGATTCAACCTATGACCCTAATAATATACATTTTACAATTGAAAATATATTGCTTCATATTTCATTTGTTTTTGGGGTTTTGCCAGAGTACTCATTTTCTACTTTTTTGCCAGATTGGAGTTTAAGCCTTGGAATGCAATTTTATTTTGTATTTCCATTTATTTATTTAGCAATGCGCAGGTTTGGTAGCCTGCAAGTTGCTACCATTTTGACAATCATCTCACTTATCATTGTCTATGGTATTAACAAAATAATGAAATTTCCTGAGCCATCATTATTGTTCATGAAATTGCCTTATTTTTTGCTAGGCATGCTGCTGTATGAAATTGGTTTCAAGTCTGAAATATCACGAATTAAAAAGCGCCTTTATATTGCATTGAGCCTTGTTATATCGGTATACCAAATAAGATCTTACGGTAAAGATGTGTTGATTTTACCAATGATAGCCATTGCTATACTGGTGGTCCAAAATTCGAAGATAAAGTGGTCTTCAGTTGTGTTTTTACGGACAGTACTCGGTAGTAAAATAGCACGTCTAGGATCAGATGCATCCTATGCAGTCTATCTTTTTCATGGTTTTTTCATTTCTCTGAGTGGATTGATAATATCACGCTTCCCTTTTTTGTTAGATATACCTCCCGCATATAGGGTTGGGTTGGTATGGCTATTTGTTACGTTCTGTAGTTACACTTTAGCAATTCTGGTTTTTCATTGGGTTGAACAACCAGGTATACAACTGGGTAAAAAGTTTGTTCAATGGTTACGCGCACAAAAGACAAAAAGAAACGCTGTAGCAGTAAGCAATGTAGAGACAGGCTCACTTAAATTCAAATCAATCAAGGCAGTCCTTTGGAGTGGTTTGGATATTTTTATGCGACAAGGTGTACAGTTTGTTGTTGGCGTTACTTTGGCGCGTTTATTGACGCCTGAAGAATTCGGTATTATTGCTTTACTTTATTTGTTCACTGGAATCGCTAACGTATTTATTGATGGAGGGTTTTCATCCGCATTGGTAAAAAATCAGGCGGCTACGCTTGTCGATGAATCGACTGTATTCTGGATCAATCTAGCTATGGGACTGTTTGCTGCACTGACTTTGTGGTTTTCAGCACCCTGGATTGCAGGATTCTTCGGCTATCCGATTCTGGTGCCACTAACGGCCATACTGGCAGTGAGCCTTATACTAAATGCCTTGGGTGGGGTACATTTGGTATTGTTCAGCAAAAGCCTGAATTTCAAAAAACCTATGATGATTAGTGCTACTGCAGCTGTAATATCGGGCTCAGTTGCTATTGCTCTAGCGCTCAAGGGTTTTGGTGTATGGGCGCTGGCCTGGCAAGTGCTAATCTCTAGCCTGGTATCAACGCTATTGTTGTGGGTGTTTAGTCCATGGCGCCCTGCATTTGTTTTTAGTTTAGATTCGGCGCGGAGTTTATTCCGGTTTGGTAGTTATCTAATGTTTTCAGCACTCCTAGATATTGCATATACCCGTAGTTACTCCCTACTGATCGGGAAATTCTATGGAGTACGAGAACTTGCCTTTTATAACCGCGCGGATAACACTAAGCAAATCCCTGTGAACGTGCTTTCTATGACTTTATCTCGTGTGGCTTTCCCCATCTTCTCGGCGGCAGCTCACGATAAGAAAAAGCTAAGACGAGGTGTTCGTTTGGCTGTCAGAGGTTTGATGTTGGTTAATTTGCCCATGATGTTTGGGTTAATGGCTACAGCAGAAACGGTTATTCATGCTTTATTTGGGGAAAAGTGGTTGCCAGCGGTTCCAGCATTGCAAGTCTTGTGCATTGCAGGCATGTTTTGGCCGTTACATGTTATCAATTTGAATGTTCTAAAAGCCCAGGGGCACTCAAACCTGTTTTTTCGTCTTGAAGTTATAAAGAAAATTGTCGGGACCGTCTTTTTGTTGTGTGGTTCGTTATATGGAGTATTAGGGATTGCTTGGAGTCAGGCAGCGTTTGGGGTGGTAGGATTCTTGATTAATGCTCACTATACAAAGAAATATCTCGATTATGGTGCTGGAAAACAAACAAAAGATTTCTTGGCAATATTTATGCTGTCTATGTTAATGGCTATTGTGGTACATGAAATCGGTGTCTCGACGGCTTTGGGGCTTTATGAGACCTTAACCTGGCAAGTGGCAAGTGGTGCAACTCTATTTTTAGGCTTGGCAATGCTAGCACGTATACAGGCAATTTCAGAATTAAAGCAGTTGGTACGCAGAAAACAATATGCAGCCTAATTTGATTGGTAAATAAATGAATAATGAAACTATAGAGGTCAGCGACTCTAATATATTGTCGTCTGAACCCGTTATCAGCGTGTTGATGATAACTTATAATCATGAGAAATATATAACCCAAACTCTAGATAGTATTCTCTCTCAAGAAACAGGGTATTCGTATGAAGTAGTGATTGGTGAAGACTGTTCGACAGATAAAACCAGAGAAATTATTGAGTTCTATCAGAAAAAACACCCTGACAAAATACGATTACTTATTTCAAAGGGGAATGTTGGCGTTAATAAAAATTTTGATAGGACATATACTCACTGTCGGGGGCAATATATAGCAATATGCGAAGGAGATGATGTTTGGGATGATAAAAGTAAGCTACAGAAACAGGTCGATTTTTTATCAACAAACCCTGAATATTGTGTGGCGTTTCATGATGCTTGCACCATAGATGAAGGAGGGGAAGTCATTAACCCATCGTTACTAAATGGAACAGGACGCGACTTTTCAAAAGATGAACTGTTGATGACAGTGATTTTACCAACCCTAACTATTTGTTTTCGAAATCAGTTAGGTGCTTTACCTTATGAATCAATGTTGGTCACTAATTTAGATTCATTTTTAATTTCTATGTTTGGTGAGCACGGTAAAGCTAAATATATTGAAGCTATTTCCCCCGCTTTATATAGACATCATTCTGGTGGGATTTGGTCGGGTTTGGCAAAAGAAAGAAAGGCTATTTTGACATCGACAACGTTTTATTGGCTTTCAGTTTATCATGCTAAAAAGGCTAGGCAAAAATTGGCATCAAATTTTGCATGTGCTGCGATTGGCAGTATTGCCAAAAGTACATCTGTTTCCAGAGTATCGTTGCTTATGTGCTTTTTATCGATAGTTTTTCCGGATTTCAGACTGTTTCTCAAAAAAATCAAGAATATTTTATTTTCTTCTAAAGATAAATATAGCTAAACGAGATGAGATAGTAGAAATGGAGCGATGGTCAGAGTCTTTTGAAAAAATTATAGTTGAGGAATCAAAATTATTTTGTTATCCAACAAGGTTACTCAATACATATGAACCCAATAGCTATGAAATTCCTCAACCTGAGTTTGAGGTTGATGGTTTTGAATCTACGATAAAAATAGCAGAATCGTTATCGGGTTCTTTACCTGAGCAAATTGAAATAGGTTTTAAGGGTAGGCTAAGTACTAAATTTGAGATGTTTTTTGAGGGGAAAACGCTAAAGATAAATAATAATTATGTCTACGATGCGCGGTTTATGTTTAATGATAATATGGCCCACCTTGTCCAGCATCACCTTGCTACACTGGGGTATATCAAGGCCGTTTTAGGTTATGGAAATCAAGATGTCGTTGTTGTACTGGGTCAGAACGCCTCAAAAATGGTTGTTGATACTTTTGATTTATGTGGCTATGAAACTATAAAGACTAATAGGCGGGTGGATGGTCGGCATATAAAGGTAACGGGGAAAGATTTTTTTCATTACTTGCCGTTTGTATCTGAAATAGAGATTAATGGACTTCTGGAAGATACTCCTAAGCGTGTTTATATTCATCGAAAGACAAATAGACGAGTCATTAACAATACAGAGTTTTCTGAATTTTTATCAGATGTTGGGTTTACAGAATTATATTTTGAAGATTTATCCATTGTTGAGCAATGGTCGGTAATGAAAAATGCTGAGTCTATTGTTGCTGTGCATGGCGCAGCATTAGGTTGCCTGGCTTTTCTAGCGATGTCTCAAACAAAAATAAGACCTAAGCTTATTGAATTATTTGGTTCAGGTTTTGTGGTTAATCCATTTAGAAAGTATATGGCGGCTTTGAGTGGAGAGTGGGCTGGTTGTCGAGGTCAAATCACCTCAGAAGTTGTTAGGGATATTGATATTCCTGGCAAACATAAATTACATGCATATGATGATTTTTTAATCTCGACCATGACGGTAGAAAATGCACTTAGATATTTAAACATTATTGATTAGGGATTCGTATGAGAAATAGACTTGTTTGTGCTGTCATAAATTATAAAACTCCCGCACTGTCTGTTGATGCGGTTTCATCTTTAATAAAACAGTGTGATTTTGAGTCCGACAGAGTCGTTCTGGTCGATAATGATTCAGGCGATGGCTCAGTAAATTATTTTCGTGAAAGTGACATTGCGGACCAATTAGGTAATGAAGTAATTTTAATTGAATCACCTAAAAATGGTGGGTTTTCTTTTGGCAATAATCAGGCGATTGAAAAAGCTGAGGCCGAGGCTTATCTGTTTTTGAATAGTGATGCCCGGTTGGAGAGTGGTGCAATTGATATTTTATTGAAGCAACTTCGAGATAACCCTGAGATCGGATTGGTAGGGCCACTCGCCGTTGGCGAAGAAGGCGAATATCAAGCTAGTTGCTTTAATGACAGAACAGTCGCCAACGAGTTTTTAAGAACAGCAAAGACTGGGGTCTTAACGCGCCTTTTTGGCTGTTTCGGGGTAAGGGAGGTAGCACAGTCTCCTGCGGGTGAGGCAAGAGATGTTGATTGGCTTAGCTTTGTTGCTGTTATGGTCAGGGGTGATGTTATTCGAGATATAGGCCTTATGGATGATGGTTTCTTTATGTATCTTGAAGATAACGATTATTGTAGGAGGGCGCGTAATAAGGGCTGGCGTGTGCGCTATGAACCTAAAGCACGAGTTATTCATGCCAATAAAGGCTGGTCTGGGCGTCATCTGGAACGGCAACCAAGTTTTTACTATGAATCTCGAACACGTTACTTTATTAAGTATTATGGGCGATTGGGATGGCTTATGGCTAATCTTTTTTGGACTACAGGTCGCTTCATATCAATATTAAAAGAACAGTTATTCAACAGGCCAGGGGCTTCTCCAATTGGAGCCTGGAAAGATATATGGACCTGGAGTTATGGCAAACATTCACTGCATTCAACACAAAGGAGAGGGAAGTAATCATGTCATCAGATGAATTCGCGCTGGACTTCGGTATCGTAGTTATTGGACGTAACGAAGGTGAACGGCTTAGAGAAGCACTAAGCTCAGTAAAGGCTACAACTGATGCTCCCATAGTTTATGTTGATTCACGCTCTAAGGATAATAGTGTGGAGATTGCTCGTTCGCTGGGAATTGAAACATTGTTACTTAGTGATGATAAACCCATTAACGCCTCACGAGCACGCAACGAGGGGGCAAATATACTAATAACACGATTTCCAAAGCTACGGTATCTTCAGTTTCTGGATGGTGATACCGTTTTAGATAAAGACTGGATTGTATCCTCTTATAAGCATTTAGAAGCGCATGCTGAAGTTGCTTATGTATGTGGCCAATTGAGAGAAAAGAATCGGGATGAAAATATTTATCGTCGCTTGTGTGATATGGAATGGCGTTGGGAAGCTACGAAAAATGCTGACCCTTGTAGCTTGGGAGGGATAGGAATGATGCGTGTGACAGCTTTGACTGATTCAGGGGGCTATGATGAAACGTTGATCGCTGGTGCAGACCCTGAGTTATATGGCCGTCTTGTACAATCAGGTTGGGTATTACATGTACTGGACTCAGCCATGGGTATTCATGATTCTGGCATGTTGTCATTTCGACAATGGTGGGTACGTGCCATGAAGTCTGGGTTTAGCTATGCAAATGGTCAAGCCTCAGGTGCTTGGGGACGAGAGCTACGTAGTGTTGTTATATGGGGTGGTATATTGCCGCTCATAGCTATAATGGCGGCGATAGGTATGAATGTCTGGTTCTTAGGGTTGCTACTGTTATTTCCATTAAATACTTTTAGAATTTGGGTTAGTCCCGTGAAGAATGAATTTTCCCAATATGATAGGTTTTTATATGCCGCTGCTTGTATGGGGATGAAAATTCCTCAATCTGTAGGCATCTCTAAGTTCTATTGGCGAAGCT
>ENA-OSET01001275-OSET01001275.1-sediment-metagenome-genome-assembly--contig:-NODE-1275-length-26321-cov-18.605472_pt1 | contig 26321 bp, 18 predicted proteins | sample MGYA00237882_ERZ534229 | MGnify/ENA primary metagenome ERZ534229 (study PRJEB26408, sample SAMN06266212) | sediment metagenome | isolation source: Hudson Canyon methane seep mesocosm | place... | reverse complement strand
TTCATCAGTAATTGAATCCGCTTGTGGTAGTACAAATTGTATATTTGGATGTGATCCTAATAATTTTTCTGCTGCGCCCAGCATAACGGGTAGCATGCGTTTTATTTCATTAACCCGGCTGCCAGGTAATATGCCCACGATGGGCTTATCGTCTTGCAAAGAAAAAGCAGTAATATCTTCAGCTTTGCTTCGGTCGGGATGTACCTTATCAACAGAGGGATGACCTACATATTTAACTGGGACATTTTCTGCTTCATAAAAAGCCGTTTCAAACGGAAAAATAACAGCCATCATATCAATAGCTTTACCATAGGTAAGTACACGACCCGGGCGCCATGCCCATACCTGAGGGCTGACATAAAACAGGACTTTAACACCTTGTTTCTTTGCAAAACGCGCCAGTTTTAAGTTAAATTCTTTGTAATCCACACACACTAATAAATCAGGCTTTTCAGTGACAATCAGGTTTTGCATCTGCTTCAATGCTCCCTTAATCTCTGCATAATGTTTTAACACTTCAATTAAGCCAATCACCCCAATCCCTGCGGAATCAAAACGAATATCAATTCCCGCCTGCCGCATTTTGGTACTGCCCATACCCATTCCTTTGATATCAGGGCATTGCTTTTGCATTTCCAAAAACATATTGGCAGCATGCTTATCACCTGAGGATTCACCGGCGCTAAACATAATGGTTGGGTTTTTTTTTGTGGTCAAGAGCTAAACCTTTGAAATAAAGAAAACTGTCAGAAACTTTCACCTCGTTCCCACGCTCTGCGTGGGAATGCATACAAGGACGCTCCCGCGTCCCGAAACGCAGAGCGTTTCAAACTGCATTCCCACGTAGAACGTGGGAACGAGAATAAACCAAGTGATAACGAAGAAAGCGTTTACTATTTTGTTAGCACATCACGTATAACTGCAACAATTTCCTTAACTGTTTCATCTGTTAAAGAGGGACAAATAGGTAAAGAGAAACAATTTGCTGCCACTGACTCAGTCACAGGTAAAGATAAGCCTGCACACTCGTCCTTAAATACATTCTGCTGATGTAAAGGAACTGGGTAATAAACAGCACAACCAATTTTCTTATCTTGCAAAGCCGCAATCACATCATCTCTGCGATCACACAACAGTGTATATTGGTGATAAACATGCTCACCTACACCGTCTTCATAAGGTGTTGTTAAAGGCAGGTCTGCCATTAACTCTGAATACAAATGTGCCGCATGTCGTCTCGCCTGGTTATACTGATCGATGCGTTTTAACTTGGCCCGTAACACAACCGCTTGTATATCATCCAACCGACTATTGTAACCAATCACATCATGATAATAACGCACATCAGAACCATGATTTCGCAGCATTTTTAACATTTTTGCTGTTTCATCAGAGTTGGTAACCACTAAGCCGCCATCGCCAAAAGCACCTAAATTCTTACTCGGAAAAAAACTATACCCCGATGCATTACCAATTGCGCCTGTCTGCTGACCATTAATCCTTGCCCCAAAGGACTGCGCACAATCTTCAATCAGTTTTAAATTATGTTTATCACATAAGGCTTTTATTTTGGTTAAATCCGCAGGTTGACCAAATAAATGCACCGGCATAATCGCCTTAGTTTTAGGTGTAATCGCCTTTTCTATATTTTCAACCGTGATATTGAATGTTTGCTCATCAATATCAACAAATACAGGTGTTGCACCCACATATTTAATGGCTTCTGCTGTTGCAATAAAAGTAAATGCACTGGTGATCACTTCATCACCATCAGAAATGCCTTCTGCTTTGAGAGCCAGATGTAACGCATCTGTACCTGATGCACACCCTATCGCATGTTTTACACCTAAATACTCAGCCGCTTCTTTTTCAAATGCTTGTACATTAGGGCCTAAAATAAATGAACAGTTAGCAATTGTTTCTGCGATACCTTGCTCAATTTCCTCTTTAATCGCTTCATACTGAGCCTTCAGGTTAACCATGGGTATCATAATCTTATGCCTCTAATAAATTAGTAATTTGAATCGCTGTTTGTAAAGCGCGCTTGCCTGCTTCTCCAGAAACTAATGGGTTATCACCTGTTTCTATACAGGCAACAAAATGTTTAATCTCTTCCAGCAATGCATCGCCATTTTCAAAGACTGACTCTTCACTAACGATTTCAGGCACCCCTGGAAACATTTCTTTGTCACCTGTTTTATGCTTGGTTAAGGCTTTATTTTGGAAATCGACTGAAATATAAGAACTCGGTCTAAACATACGCATTTTGCGTTCCATTTTCATGCTGATACGACTAGCCGTCACATTGGCAACACAGCCATTTTTAAAGGTTAATCGTGCATTCGCAATATCAGTACCTTGTGTTAATACCGCCGTACCACTAGCATCAATACGTTCTATTTCTGAGTCTATTAACGCCAGAATAATATCAATATCATGAATCATTAAATCCAGAACCACACTGACATCATTTGCTCGCGGATTAAAGGGGGCTAGACGATGGGCTTCAATAAATAAAGGTTTTTCTTCTTTGTCCAAACCCAAAACGGCTGGATTAAATCGCTCCAAATGTCCCACTTGCAAGATGAGCTGCTTATCTTTAGCAAGAGCAATTAATTCTTCCGCTTCTTCCACCGTCACTGTAATCGGCTTTTCAACCAAAACATGTGTTCCAGCCTTTAAAAAATCACAAGAGACTTTGTGATGAAGACTGGTTGGAACCACAATACTCACCGCATCAACATGACCCAATAACGACTCATAGCTTGTTAATGCCTTTGCTCCATGTTTCTCTGCAACCTCTTTAGCAGCCTGTTCATCAATATCAACAACGGCAACTAATTCACAATTATCCAGGGAAGCATATTTTTCCGCGTGAAATTTCCCCAGATAGCCAGTACCAATTACAGCACACTTCAATTTACTCATAAATTATCCACATCCACTCACAACTCCATGAAATCAATTATCTATAAATCCCCACAACCGCGCAGAAGTTTACTTATAGGGCTAAAATAGAACTATTATATCATTAGATAAGGACATCTATGTTATAAGAAAGGCTTTGAAAAACGAGCTTAACAAACCTCGTTTATTAGCATATAATTATATTTAAATTGAAGTAAGCGCATCAAGCCACACCCCTTTAAAATATGACAAATCATTTAACCTCTACTCAAGAGCACACCACGCTTCTTGATAAGCTAGTTGCCTATTCTCTAAAGGGTGGCTTACCCGTCTTTATTTTTATACTCTCATTCGTATTGGGTGCGATTGCACTCATCTACACACCTAGAGAAGAGGAACCACAAATTGTAGTTCCCATGGCTAATGTGATTATTTCTGCACCTGGGCTTTCAGCTAAACAAGTAGAAAAGCAAGTCACATTACCCCTGGAAAAACTGTTATCGCAAATTACAGGTGTGGAGCATATTTATTCCCGATCTGGCCCTGGAAATGCAATTGTCACCTTACGTTATTATGTAGGTGAAGACCGTGAAGATGCATTGCTCAATGCCTATACAAAATTATATTCTAATCAAGATAGCATTCCCACCGCTGTTAATAGCTGGATCATAAAGCCGGTTGAAGTTGATGATGTGCCCGTTGTTATGCTGGGTATATGGAGCAGCAAGCCCAATCTCTATAGTGATTTTGAATTAAGACGCTTTGCTGACGAAATGACCACGTCACTACAGCAAATTGAAGACACTAATCAAGTCAATGTTGTTGGTGGTCGCCCTAGAAGTATTAATATACTTTTTAACCCACAGAGTATGGCTGCCAGAAAAACAACCGCCACTGAAATTGTGGGAGCCATTACTGCCGCAAATCAATTACATTCCGCCGGTATTATTACCGCAGGTGGTCAATCCATTGTATTGGAATCAGGTGATTTTATTCGTAGCGTTAAACAACTGGAGTCACTGGTTATTAACGTGGTTGATGATCTTCCTGTTTACCTGCAAGACGTTGCCACCATAACTGACGGCCCTGCAGAGATTGATAATTACAGCTGGATTGAGTTTGCACCCAGCCACACTAATTCTCAACAATATGACAAGCAATACCCCATGGTCACCCTCGCTATTGCAAAAAAACGTGGATCTAATGCTGTATGGCTTGCCGAAAATATTCATCAACATATTGAACATTTACAACAAACACTTTTACCCCCCGAAGTTCATATAGAATTACTTCGTGATTATGGCAAAACAGCAGATGAAAAAGTATCTAATCTTGTTTCTAGCCTTGGCTTTGCTATTTTTACCGTTGTCATTTTTATTGCCGTTTTCCTGGGCTGGCGAGCAGCATTGGTTGTCGGCCTGGCAATACCCGTATGTTATGGCATAACATTAATGTTAGACATGGCATTCGGCTATACCATCAACCGGGTCACTTTATTTGCCCTCATTTTATCGTTAGGTTTATTAGTTGATGACCCTATTACAGGGATTGATAATATTGAAAGGTACATGCGTAACGGTGTTGGTAGCGCCCAAAACCGAATTATCAGTGCTATGGCAGAAATCCGCTCTGCCTTGCTGATGTCTACTGTCACAATTATTTTGGCATTTGTCCCTCTGGCATTTATTACCGGAATGATGGGGCCTTATATGGCACCTATGGCATTTAACGTGCCCATAGCCGTCATAACATCTACCTTAGTCGCCTTTATGGTCACACCCTGGCTAGCGAGTAAAGCATTAAAACCATCCGAAGAAAAGGCAACCTCCAACCACTTATTAACACTTTACCGCAAGTTAATAGGTCCTTTCATTGCTACGCGTAAAAATGCCTGGTTATTAATCGCTATTATCGTTGCGTTATTTGTTGTAACTGCCAGCCTGCCTATTTTTCAATTAGTCCCACTTAAATTACTACCTTTTGATAATAAAGACGAAATACAACTGCTTATTGATTTACCTGAAGGCAGTACATTAGAACAAACTGCCGCCATTTCTAAAAAAGCAGCATTAATCGCAGGTAAATTACCTGAAGTCAAAGCCATTGCCAGCTATGTAGGCATCCCCTCACCGATTGATTTTAATGGTTTGGTTAGACAGTATGATTATCGCCAAGCCCCTCATTTGGCAGATATTCGGATTACTCTGGCGCCCAGAGCTGAGCGCGAACATAATTCTCACGCTGTTTTATTACGCTTACGAAAAATGCTTAAACCGCTCAATGTTAATAGCATATCTATTAAAGTAGTAGAAATCCCCCCTGGCCCACCGGTGATGAGTACAGTCGTTGCAGAAGTATACGGTGATCCATTAACCGATTACCAACAACAAAGAGAAGCGGCCATCACTATTATGGACCGCTTAAAACAAGAACCCTTTGTTGTTGAAGTTGATTCCACAGTTGAAGCTGAGCAACAGCGCTGGCGTTTCAAGACTGACAAAGAAAAAGCCATGCTTTCAGGTATCAGCACTAAAGATATCGCCTTAAACTTAAGTCTAGCCAATCAAGGCATCACCGCTGGACATTTTAATTTAGAAAGAGAAGCCAACCCTTTAGCTATTAATTTACGACTAGCCAAACAAAATCGTACCAGTCAAAATGATTTTGAAGTATTGCCTTTAAAAAGTGTTTTTAATAACCCTAAAAATACATTAATTCCCTTAGGTGAACTTGGTGAGTTTATCCCCTTAAATGCCGATAAAGCCATTTATCATAAAAACCTTAAACCTGTTGTTTATGTAACCGCTGAGCTAGAAGGACGTACACCTGTTGAAGTGGTGATGGGATTAAAAGATGATTTAGGAAATAACGATATAACAACTCAAGACTGGCAAAGCCGAAGTTTTTTTAACCCCGGTGGCGGCGTTTCCTGGGGAATTCCGGATGATATTTCTATCGTATGGGATGGCGAGGGAGAATGGGATACAACCATACGAGTCTTCCGGGATATGGGACTGGCATTTGCATTTGCTTTAATCGGTATCTTTTTTGTTATGCGACTGCAAACACAATCAACTGCTTTATCGCTAATTATTATGTCATCAATCCCCATGACTGTAATTGGCATTATGCCTGGTTTCTGGTTACTCAATCAATTTGGTGAACGCTTTATCGGTGATAGCCCAGACCCGGTTTTGTTTACTGCAACAGCAATGATTGGCATGATTGCCCTGGCCGGCATTGTTATTCGTAATGCACTTATTTTAATAGAGTTTATAGTACAAGCCAGAAATAACGGCATGGCTCTGGAAGAGGCACTATTACAAGCGGGGGCTACACGATTACGTCCTGTCTTACTTACAGCGGGAACAACACTATTAGGCAATTTAATCATTACCTTAGACCCTGTGTTTAGCGGCCTGGCCATTGCCATTATTTTTGGCATTTTAGCCTCAACACTGTTTACATTATTAGTCGTCCCGGTTGTTTATTATTTAGTCTACTCACCCTCAGCTGTTGCAGACAATATTTAAGGATATTTGCATATGTACAATAAATTAAAACCCTTTGCAGTCCCTTTATTAACAATAGCAGGGCTACTATTAACAATTATATGGATGGCAGGTGCTTTTGATACAAAAATCAAACCCGGTGAATTAAAATCTGGCGTTAGTTTTAAAGGTAAGACATACCCTTTATCAACCCACTTTACCGCATTGCATGAAGATGTACCCGCAACCGTCAGATCAAAACAAACCACCCATGTGGCTGCCAGAATATTAGCGCCTATCAAGTCAATTCACGTTAAAGCCGGTGATACGGTTAAAAAAGGGGATTTATTAATTGAACTGGATAATAGAAATAATCGTGCAAATGTGGCTCAATCTCGTGAAAACACCAATGCAATCAAAGCACAACTAATACAAGCTAAATCACATTACACACGAACTAAAAGTTTATTTAGTAAAGAAAGTGTCACCAAAGCGCAGCTTGAACAAGCCAAAGCAAATTATCAAAGCCTTAGCGCTCAACTTGCCAGTGCTAAACAACAACTGCAATCCTCACAAACCACCTCAAGCTATAGCCAAATCAGAGCATCTTTTAGCGCGCGGGTTATTGACCGGTTTGCAGAACCTGGCGATCTAGCCTCTCCTGGTATCAAGTTATTAACTTTATATGATCCTTCCTCATTACGCATTGATGTCAATGTTCGCGAATCTATCGCCTTAACACTTAAAATAGGCCAGCAATTAGAAGCTAATATTCCAGCTATACACAAAACCATTCAGGCAACGATTGAGGAGATTGTCCCTGCTGCCGACCCTGGCGCACGTAGTTTTTTAATTAAAGCTAAAATTGAGCATAATGGTGAATTACTGCCTGGTATGTTTGCTCGCATTCGCATTCCTACAGGCAAAGCAGAACAGTTACTCATTCCCAGCGCTTTTGTTAAACAAATTGGGCAACTTGATGTCGTCTGGGTTTTAGAAAATAATTTAGCCGTTAGGCGGTTTATTCGTGTAGGTGAAACAACTGGAGATACAACTTTAGTTATTTCTGGTTTATCTGATGGCGAGAAGTTAATCTCTCCAGAACAAGTGAGTGATAAATAACAAATATTAGATACCGTACATTTGACGTAAGCATTCAGGGAGCTGGAAATAAATAATCATCCATTATTAGGCAGAATTTTTGTTTGTTTTCTGTCGTGTAGAAAGAGGCGCATAGCAAGCTACGCAACTTTTCTACACGACTGAAGGCGGACAAAAAGACCAGTAAGATTGGATGATTATTTGTTTCCATCTCCCTCAGTCCCCCTCTTTGAAAAAGAGGGGTTAGGGGAGATTTTATCAGATAAATCCCTCTCAATCCTCCTTTTCCAAAGGGGGAGGTGATCAGTTACCATTTGGCTATCAGACTAATTTAGCACCTTTACATTATGCATAATTTATATAAACAACTCCTCGTTATATCTACACTAGGCTTATATTCACTCAGCCTGTCCGTGGCTCATGCACAGACCTATAACTTGCAGCAATCCATTGATTATTCTTTATCAAACAACCCTGATCTGCAAATTATGCAGGAAAAAATCACCCAGGCAGAAACACGTCTAGGCATTGCCTTATCCAGTTTTTATCCACAGATAAAAACCCGTTTATCATACGAGCACAGTGATAATCCATCACGTGCTTTCGGTATGATTATTGCTCAACGCCGTTTAAACTTTTCACCATCAACGGATTTTAATAATCCTGGCGGAACCGATAACTATCGCCCTGAAGTGACCGCCAGTTATTCTTTATTTAGGGGTGGACAAGATTATTTCCAGACTAAAGCCGCGCAACTAGGTATAGAGGTTGCCACCTTACAAAAAACATCACTACGCAATCAGTTGGTTCAATCGGTCAGTTCTACTTTTTATGCTTATTTAGCTTCACTAGAAGCAGACAAAGTCGCATTACGCTCTATTTCAGCGGTTGAAGGTGAGTTAAAACACTCTAAAATTCGCTATCAAGCAGGCTCTACGTTAAGGTCAGACGTTTTATCACTAGAAGTACAATTAGCCGAGGCTCAAGATAAAAAAATCCAAACAGCCAACGCGATTGAAATTACAAAAACCAGCTTAAAGCAACTTCTAGGACTATCAGCACATGAACACTTTGAGATTAACACCTCAAATCATTGGCGCTTACCTGTCATTAATCAATCGTTTAAGGAGTTACTTTCTATAGCAGAACAACAACGCCCAGAATTACAAGCTGCCAATAAAAATATTGAAATAGCTCAGCAACAACTCAATGCAGCAATGGGTGCTTATCTCCCTAAAGCAGATGCCTATGTTTCGTATGGTTCTGATAGCAAAAACCTTGAATACAGTAGCAATAGAGATAATGTGACTGCCGGGGTAATGGTTGAAATGGATATTTTTTCAGGGTTTAGCGATAGTCAAAAAGTTAAAAAAGCACGACACCAATTGGCTATCGCCAAACATGCAGCAAAATCAACACAATTAAGTATTGAAAACGCAGTTAAATCAGCACACTTAAAAGTGCTTGAGGCTCTAGAACGAGTTAAAGTCACCACATCCGCAGTGACTGCCGCAGAAGAGGCACACCGTTTAGTTAACGAACAACGTAAAGCTGGCACTGTTACTGTCACCCGTTATATTGAAGCCGAAGTTGCTCAAGATAAATCTCATGCTAGAAATATTGCAGCCCGATTTGATGCATTAAGAGCAGAAGCCGCATTAAATCAGGCGATTGGTAACTAAGGCAACTCACAACAAATAATTAAACCAGGCTAAAGCCAGCGTCGCAAAGTATAATTCATAGCCATGAAAATACTGCTAATCACGCCACCAATGACACAGCTGAATACCCCCTATCCAGCTACGCCTTACCTCACTGGTTTTCTTAGGCAAGAGGGCTATAATGTTTCGCAGCGAGACCTTGCCATTGATTTGTTTTTATCTTTATTAACAAAACAAGGCCTGGAAAACATATATGCCAGTGTCGAAGATAATTATGCAGACTTCAGTGATGATGAACTACCTGACTCAATATATAATTTCTTAGCGCATTTCCCTGCCTATCTAAAATGTGTTGAACCCACTATCAAATTTCTACAAGGCAAAAACCCCTCACTTGCCTTACGCATATCATCCAGAACATTTCTCCCTGAAGGCCCTGAATTTGAAAGCCTTTATCAAATGGAAGAAATGTCCGGTGATGTCTTACAAACAGCATTTGGTCAACTAGGAATTCAAGATAAAGCTAAATACCTAGCCACTTTATTTATTGATGACATTTCCGCCGTAATCAAACAAGGTGTTGATCCTAATTTTGAAGTCTCCAAATATGGTGAGCAGCTAGCCTCATCCAATCCATCATTTGATGACTTATACTTTCAACTGAAACAAGCTCCGCTATACACTGATGAACTCATCATTAAGTTGCTTGAACGTTATATAGCACAAGAAAACCCAACGATTATTGGAATTACGGCCCCCTTCCCTGGCAATATGTTCGGTGCCTTAAAAATTGCTCAGGCCTGTAAGAAACACCATCCAGATATAAAAACCGTCTTAGGTGGCGGGTTTATTAATACCGAATTACGATCATTAAAAGATCCCCGTGTCTTTGAATTTTTTGACTTCATAACCCTAGATGATGGTGAAAGACCTTTTTTAACCTTACTAGAGCATTTAAACCATCAACATCCTATTGAAGATTTATTTAGAACCTATTATCTAAAACAGGATCATGTTTTTTACAATCAAAACCCTGCTTTACATGATATTCCACATAAAAGCACCGGCACCCCTTGTTACGATGGACTTAGGCTAGATAAATACTTATCACTATGTGAAATGCTAAACCCCATGCACCGCATCTGGAGTGACGGTCGCTGGAATAAATTAACCATTGCACATGGTTGTTACTGGGGGAAATGTAGTTTTTGTGATGTGAGTCTTGATTACATCGGCAATTATGACGATGCGGGTGCTGAAATTATTGTCAATCGAATTGAAAGGCTGATCGTAGAAACAGGCGAAACCGGCTTTCATTTTGTTGATGAAGCAGCCCCGCCAAAAGTATTATTTGCACTGGCAGAAAGCTTGATTGAAAAAGATATTGTAATTAGCTGGTGGGCAAATATACGCTTTGAAAAAACATTTACTGCCGAGAAGTGTCAACTACTAGCCGATTCCGGGTGTATTGCCATCAGTGGAGGATTAGAAGTGGCTTCCGACCGACTATTAAAGTTAATGAAAAAAGGGGTGACTGTTGAACAAGTCGCGCATGTCACTAAAAACTTTGCTGATACAGGCATTCTGGTTCATGCTTATCTAATGTACGGGTTTCCATCTCAAACAGAGCAAGAAACTGTTGATTCATTAGAACGTGTGCGCCAGCTAATGCTTAATGGCTGCTTTCATTCTGCTTATTGGCATCGCTTTGCTGCGACTATTCATAGCCCTATTGGCTTAAATCCTGAACAGTACAATATCAGCTTAATCCCTAATGGAGAGATACAGTTTGCTGAAAATGATATTGATTACAATGACCCTGTTTTGACTGACCACAATATGCTTGGCACAGGATTAAAAAAAGCCCTCTATAATTACATGCATGGCATGGGTTTTGACTATCCAATGAATTTTTGGTTTGATAAGCCCGTTAATGAGCCTAAAATAGCTCCCAATTTTATAGAAAAAATACTCCGCGTTAAATGACACAACAATCGTTTATCTTTGATCAAATCCATATAGAAGTTGCCCGCAATGCCTCTGATGACTTCAACCTGTTTCACGACAAACATAAATGGTTACAAATCACCCACAATCCATTTAAAGGCCCTATTGCACTGGGTTACCAACTTAATACACTGATTGAGTATCAAATGCGTTTATATAGAGAAGCGCATCATGAAAATCAAATTGTCTCTGAAAACAATCTGCGTTTCAGCAATTATCAAATCACCTTTGTTAATGCCTTAAAGCCAGCGACACCCTTTCACCTGGACATTAAAAAAACACTGATAAAAACCATTCCATCGCTAACGCTTGGTAATCGCATCTCAATAAAATCAGAAGATAAAACTATTCTATTAGGCTTTAAGAAAGAAACACAAACGCCTCTTTTTTTAGAAGATTCCAAATTCAACAAGTTACCCAACCTAAATGTTATCCCTGACCGCTCCATTATTCCAGGGACTGATTATTTCCTTAAACGAAAATTCTTAAACAACGGTAATGTTAAAAACTTTCTTTCAGGATCATTAGTTGAACAGTCAGACTATTTTGATGAATTACTGCATATTGCTAACTATCCAGAAATTTTTCCCTGCAGTCTGGCATCAGGTGCTCTACTGGAAAAAGCACAACTAGAAAATCATGATTTTAAACGTAATCCAATGGTTTACACCTCTCATGAAATATCGGTAGACAGACACCATCTAAAAAAACTAAAAAATGACGATAAACTTTATATTCTGGTTAAGCAACACCCTGAATCTAGCGACAATACATTAAACCAAACCAATATTATGTTAAGAACCTATGATTGTTTTGGCTTATTGCATAATCATGATGTCTTGTTTAGGGTCAGAATGAACCTGGTACCTTTAGAAGAAATACTTAAGAACCTTAACCAAAAAAAACCATAATTAAAGTGTTATTAATGCATAATACCCCCTAAATACAGCCTTATTTTCAGCAATTACTTACAGACTTTTAATATCAAACCCTATAGACTAATTTTTAGCAAAAATTATTTTAACTACCTAAGGTGAATACGATGAAAAAACACTCGCTAATATACTTTTTTCTATTATGTTTCCCTTTAGTTGCAAGTGCAGGAATAAACAAAGATGTAAAACGATGCGCTAACAAAAGTAATGACAGTGACAAACTCATTTGTTATGAAAATATTGCGCATAAATTAAAAGTACACCCTGTTTCCAGTTCAAATAAAAAGAACAATGGACAATGGAAAATAAGCAGATCAGCCCTAGATAATAACAACCGTCGTAATGTTACTTTAAAGCTCGCAGCAAAAGAACCTATCAGAGCTGGCAACCAGCCCTCCACACCTTACCTGAGCATTCGTTGTATCAATGATAGAACCTCTGTACAACTTGAATGGAATGCTTATATTGCTGACAGAGACATCAACATCAGTAGACAATTTGACCAGGGGGATCCTGATACAAAATTATGGCTTATCTCTTCTGACTATACGGCAACATTTCCAAAAAGCTATAACTACATTCGTTTTACTAAAGCCTTATTAAATCATAACACTATGAATATAGAAGTCTCTCCTTATGGCAGAGGTGCTATTACCGCTTCATTTGATTTATCAGGTATAAGAAATGCTATTTGGCCACTAAGAAAAGCCTGTCATTGGTAAACCTATTAATACTCTTTCATTAAAGCCATCTAAACCTTATGCAAACTGATCAAGCCCACATCTTAATCGTAGACGATGAGGAATTAAATTTAGAAATCGTTTCTGAATACTTATTAGATGACTACAAAATCAGTACTGCTGCAGACGGCGCTATTGCCTGGGGAATGCTAGAACAGTCTCCCGAGACTTATGATGTCATTTTACTCGATAGAATGATGCCGAATATGAACGGCATGCAGGTACTTGAGAAGATAAAACAACACCCTATTCTGCAACACTGCCCCGTTATCTTCCAGACAGCCAAAGCGACTGTTTCGGATATAGCCGAAGGCATGAATGCAGGCGCCTATTATTATCTAACCAAACCTTTTGAAGAAGAAGTGCTTCTTTCTGTAACAAAAACGGCGGTTAATGATCGTATTCGCTTTAAAGAAATTCAAGACAGTCTTAACCAGGCTAACAAAACCATGGGTATGCTTAATTCAGCCGAATTTGAATTTAAAACACTGACAGAAGCCCGTTCGATTGCATCACTCCTTTCTAACACTTGTCCGGAACCAGCAAGCATAGTGATGGGCTTAACAGAATTAATGATCAATGCGATAGAACATGGCAACCTAGGTATTAGTTATGATGAAAAATCAGCATTAAATGAAACAGGTGATTGGCAAGCTGAAGTGGAAAAACGGCTACAATTACCAGAAAATAACAACAAAACCGCTTCAATTAGCTTTGCTCGTCAAACTGACTGCATCGAAATAACTATCATAGATCAAGGTGAAGGGTTTGATTGGCAAACCTATATGGATTTTGATCCTAATCGCGTCATGGATAATCATGGCAGAGGCATTGCTATTGCTAATAAACTCAGTTTTTCTTCAGTTGAATACAAAAGAAATGGTAATGAGGTCTATGCTCAACTGTATTTAAAAAATAACGCAAAAAATAATTAGGGACGTGTATGAAATAACATCCCGAAGTTATAACACAGGTTTTTTGCTTCAGGTGGGCTGATCTCATGAGGCGCATAGTTATTCTACGTAACGAATGAGATCATTCCAGCTGGGGCAAAAAAACCAGTTAGAAATCGGGAGGTTGTTTCATGCACGTTCCTTAGTTAATCTCATCGCGACTCAAAACCACCCTATACTATACTTCGTTAAATGAGCGAAAAACCAACTAATGAAGCAGACGAAATAAACCATGTATTACATGAGCTATCTGTATTAAAAAAACAAAATACTGAACTATCCCAAGCCGGTTTTGAACTCATTGGAGCACAAGCAAAACTACATTCTTTGTTGCACAATGCATCCGATGGCATCATCACTTTTTCCCCAGATGGCTCAGTAGAGACCTTCAACATTGCCGCCCAACATATCTTTGGCTATAGTGAAGGTGAAATTATTACCCGCAAAATACCAGACCTTATTCCTTGTCCTGATTGGGTGGAAGGTAATGTTGGCGCCTATATACGTTATTTTATTACTTCCCGCGCCTCTTCAGACATTCCCTTAGTAGGTAAGCACCGAATGGGGTTTGATATTTTGCTCCACGTTTCCACAGGTCAAGCCAGTAATGAAGGTACAACGCTGTTCGAAGACCAGGCAGAAGACCCTTTTGCATCTAATATAGACAATGACTCCGAGACTACTGAAGAAAATGAGGGGATCGTCTGTTTTTTTAGGGATATTACCTCAGATAAAAAGCTGGTAAAAGAACTAGAAGACCATAAACATGCCTTAGACCTTGCCGCTGGCGTGATTATGCGCGACAAGAACTTTCGTGTTATTGATATCAACGATACTTTTTGCGATATGTTAGGCCGGAGGCGCACTGAATTTATAGGTGAGCAATATATTCAATCAAAATTTGGCGGCATTCCTAATAATGAGCTGAGCCTTAAACAAAGAAGAGCATTTTTATCCCAAGGTAATTCGTGGTCTGGTGAATCCTGTTTCTTAAATCAATGTGGTGAAGTCACTTGGTTTACAGAAAGTACCACCCCTTTTCTTGATGAAAACCAGATACCCTATCAATACTTAAGTATCCTTATCAACATTACCGATAGAAAACAATTTGAGTATCAACTACAACAACATGGTGACAATCTACAGGATTTAGTTGATGAGCAAATTAATGATATTCGCAATGCAAGAGATGCAGCAGAAGATGCAAACAAGGCAAAAAGTGAGTTTTTAGCTAATATGTCCCATGAACTAAGAACACCTATGCATGGCATTATTAGCTTCACCAATTTATCCATAAAACAGTTCAAAAAATCATCTTTAGACGAGACACGAACAAAAAAAGTCCTAAAGTTTCTTACTAATATAGAAACCAGTAGCAAGCGCCTGCTTTCATTACTCAATAATTTATTAGACTTATCAAAGTTAGAATCAGGAAAAGAGGAGTTCAATTTTGAGCAAGCCGATTTATATCAGCTTATCCAACAAATTTATAATGAATACTCCGCTAAAATTGATGAGAAAAATATCAATTTCACTGTCAAGCAACCACCTCAACCTTTATTGATTTTCTGTGACAAAAATAAGATGTTACAAGTGCTAAGCAACCTGGTTGCTAATGCCATTAATTTCTCGCCTAAAAACAAACGTATTTCTATTATCATTAAACAAAGTGAAGAAATCCTAGGTAAGCGTGCATCAGATACATCAAAAACTAAAGGTGTCCTATTGTCTATTTCAGATCAAGGCTTGGGCATCCCAGACAATGAATTAAACACTGTTTTTGATAAATTCATTCAAAGCAGTAAAACAAAAAGTGGTGCAGGTGGAACGGGGCTAGGACTATCAATTAGTCATGAAATTGTAATGGCCCATAAAGGTAAGATATGGGCAGAGCATAACCCAGAGGGTGGCGCTATTTTTAAGCTATTCATCCCCGCGTAACCTTTCAAGGTTCAGCCTCTAATTCTACTTAAAACATATTATCAAAATAAGTTATCCCACATCCCATATCAACCAATAAAGAAGGAGTTAAACCCAAACGATTAAAATTGAGTGAACTAATGATTATCTACTCAAAATTATTGATGGCATTTAAACTTGACTGCTTGTTACACTTTAAATCAACAGGCACTCTATGTATTGATTATAATTAGATAAACAAGTTAATTCATCTTATTATAGATGGCGTGCATTTAAACATTAAAGTAACAGCCGATTAAAATTAGTTTTTTTATGGCTTAACACCCATAAACAAGCAATCAATCATGTCCTTTCAAGAAAACCATTTCACCCCTTTCACAAGCTCTATTGACACATATACCTTACCTGAACAGTTTACCTTTCCTTTCTATTACCAGCCTCATCCTTTGTGCTTATTAGCAGCAAAGGAGCTGCAAACTCACCTTCAAACACAAAAGCAATGGCAACATAACTTTGGTCTTTCTGACGATAAAGAAAACGTGATTGGAAAAATGTTTGGTGTTTTATTGGTTCAAAACAAAGCCAATGAAATTGGTTATTTAGCCGCATTTTCAGGAAAGCTAGCAGGCAAAAATCAACTCCCAAAATTTGTTCCTCCTATCTTTGATATGCTAACTGAAGAGAGCTTTTATACATCAGGGCAAGTAGAGATAAATCAAATTAACAGTGTTATTGAAAATCTAGAGAAAAACCCTCAAATTTTAGCGCTTAAAACCCATTTACACGCTGAAAAAGACGCTGCAATTATTCAAATCAAACAGCATAGGGAAGCAATGATTGAGGGTCGTAAGTTAAGAAAGTCACAAAGAACCTCGGCTGAAATAGAGTTAAGTGCAGATGACTTCTTGCAGCTTAAAGAGTCTTTAAGCAAAGAAAGTATTCATCAAAAAAATCAATTACGAGATTTAAATAATTATTGGGATGAGAGAATTTCCAGCGCAGAAAGTAAGCTTAATCAACTAACCGATAAAATATCAGTATTAAAAAATCAACGTAAAAATCTATCAGCCACCTTACAACAAAAACTTTTTGACCAGTACCACTTTCTTAATAAAAAGGGAGTGTCAAAAAGTGTATGTGATATTTTTAAGGAAACACCACAACGCATTCCTCCCGCAGGGTCTGGTGAATGTGCAGCGCCAAAACTATTACAATATGCATTTAAAGAAGGCTTAAAACCTCTGGCAATGGCAGAGTTTTGGTGGGGCGAGTCACCTAAATCAGCAATTAGAAAACATCAACAGTTTTATAGTGCCTGCCAAGGCAAGTGTCAGCCTATTTTAGAGCATATGCTTGAAGGCATTAAAATGGATGACAACCCCTTGCTAAACAACTCAGCGGCAGAAAAATCAATCGATATTATTTATCAAGATGATGTCATGCTGGTCATCAATAAACCCGCAGAGTTATTATCTGTACCAGGGACGAACATTGAAGACTCGGTCTATCTACGGATTAAACAAAGTTTTCCCAAAGCAGTAGGCCCATTAATTGTACACAGACTCGATATGTCTACCTCAGGTTTAATGTTGATTGCCTTAACCAAAGATGCGCATAAAAACATCCAGAAACAATTTATTAACCGCTCAATTAAAAAACGTTACGTTGCCGTATTAGATGGCTTAATTAAAGAAGATACTGGAACAATAGAATTACCGCTTCGTGTTGATTTAGATGACCGTCCCCGCCAATTAGTCTGTTACCAGCATGGCAAGTCCGCTAAAACACAATGGGAAGTAATAGAGAGAAAGAATAACCAAACAAAAGTTTATTTTTCCCCCATCACAGGACGCACACATCAACTGCGTGTACATTCAGCTCACTTAAAAGGCTTAAACACCCCTATTTTAGGCGATGATTTATACGGCAATAAAGCCAGTCGTTTACATTTACATGCTGAACTCATAGAGTTTAATCACCCTGTTACTAGAGAATTAATGCATTTTGAAATTGAAGCTGATTTTAATTAAAACCTATCTCAATGCCTTTAATCTTCATTTTGGAATGGTCCCATTGTAACCATCTCAAAGTCACATTATTTTATTTTTAAAATAACTTATTAGAAACTCACCATGCATTAGCACATTTCATTTCTCATATTTAATAGATAAAATAAACCAGTTAAATACACCCGCTTCGGTTTTAACAACCACCTCGTCATCCACTTCTTTTTTTAACAATGCGCGTGCCATGGGAGAATCGACAGAAATATAATCTTTTCGGTCAAAAATTTCATCATAACCGGCAATACGAAATTTTTTCACCTCACCTTCATTATTTTCAATTTCTACCCAGGCACCAAAAAATACCTTTCCATCTTGATCAGGGTGATAATCAACAATTTTAAGACTGTCCAGCCGCTTCTGTAAATACCGGACCCTTCGGTCTATCTCGCGCAGCTTTTTTTTATTATATTGATAATCCGCATTCTCGCTACGATCGCCAAGACTAGCAGCCCAAGTTACCATTTTAGTTGTTTCCGGACGTTCAACTCGCCATAACTGGTCCAGCTCGTTATTCAGCATTTCATAGCCCTGCCGGGTAATAAGAGGTGTTTTCATTCTTTACATTTATTATGTATTAATTTCTTCTAGTATAAGGGAGCTGGAAATTATTAATCATCCATTATTGGGCAGGATTTTTGTTTGTCTTCAGTCGTGTAGCAAGAGGTGCATAGCAGGCTACGCAACTTTGCTACACGGCTGTAGGCGGACAAAAAGGCCAGCAAGATTGGATGATTATTTGTTTCCATCTCCCTAAAGCCTTCTGCAATATGGAAAATTTCCGAACAAACAAAACTAAAACATTCTCATTTTTCGATATTGAGCTTCTAACCCGATAAGTTCTTGCACCAGAAACAAGAGTTTAATTGATATTATTTGGTGCATCGAGGGGATTTTGACCACTTAAATATTGTTTTCAACATTCTATTTTATTCGTTTTCATCTTCCACAACAAAAAACATCATGAAAAACATGGCTATTTTTTTAATCATCAGATGCTTACATACTTGATTAGCACAGCACTTGCTACCCATTCAATCAATATCAACACCTCTTAGTTATCCCTTCTACATAATTTATAGCAAATAAAATGACTATAGGCTAATAGGTGTTGGCTTTTATTTTGCTTATATCCTTTTGTTACTTCTGAAAGGTTCTTTTGACTCTGCATCCTGGCGTTATTGGCTACCTTTTAAAAAACCTACAAAACTATTTCCCATAGATAGTTATGTGACAAAGGCAATATTTTAGAGCCTTTCCTCTTGAATAAAATAAAAGGTTAATGATGAATAAATTAGAAATGACTCAAGCAATTATGGTTGCTAAAGATGCAAAAAGTTTGACGTGGGAAGGAATTTCCAAGGCAATAGGCATGTCTGCTGAATGGACTGTATCAGCGTGTCTTGGCATGAACAGCATGCCTGAGAAAGAGGCCAAGAAACTGTGTGAATTTCTTGAATTACCCACAGATACTGAAGCGGCACTAATAAAGTTTCCTCTTAAAGTTTGGGATCAAAAAATCCCCACTGATCCACTGGTTTATCGTTTTTATGAAATCATGGGGGTCTACGGTGAATCAATGAAAGAAATCATTCAGGAAAAGTGTGGTGATGGCATCATGAGTGCCATTGATTTTACCTTATCTGTTGATAAAAAAGAGGACCCTAAGGGAGATAGAATTATCGTGACTATGGATGGAAAATTTTTACCCTATAAAGCCTGGTAATTTTAATAAACACCTTCTTTACACCCTAATGTTATTTAACAGGAACTTTCATCCTCAACTGTTTTATCTTAATGGAAATAACAACTTATGAGTAAAGAGAATACTTCAATTGCATCTGTTTCAATTGACAATAATTCAACATCTTTTAAGTTTCCGGTGCTATCGGGAACCATGGGACCTGATGTTATAGATATCAGGTCATTACATAAAGAAACGCAAGCCTTCACTTACGATCCTGGCTTCACCTCAACTGCAAGTTGTAGTTCTAAAATCACCTTTATTGATGGTGATAAAGGTATTTTGCTTTATAGAGGATATCCTATCGAACAACTGGCGGATAAATGTGATTTTCTTGAGACCTGCTACCTGTTATTAAACGGGGAGTTGCCTAAGGGTCATGAAATGAAAGATTTTGTAAAACTCATTACTAACCACACTTTAGTACATGACCAATTAACAACATTCTTTCGTGGTTTCCGTCGCGATGCCCACCCTATGGCTATTTTAGTGGGCGTTATTGGTGCAATGTCTGCCTTCTATCATGAAGACATGGATGTAAGGAATGAGGAGTACAGGAAAATTTCAGCCATTCGGCTGATAGCGAAAATGCCGACAATTGTTGCCATGTGCCACAAATACAGTACGGGTTTACCCTTAATGTTTCCAAAAAACAGCTTGGGGTACAGTGAAAACTTTATGCGTATGTTGCATGGTAATCCTTGTGAGGATTATCTACCCAATCCTGTATTAACAAGGGCTTTGGATAGAATATTGATATTACATGCTGATCATGAGCAAAATGCATCCACCTCGACGGTTAGATTAGCTGGTTCAAGTGGCGCCAATCCCTATGCCTGTGTCTCTGCGGGTATTGCTTGTTTATGGGGTGCGGCTCATGGTGGTGCCAACGAAGCTGTATTAGTAATGCTGGAAGAAATTGGTGATGTATCACAGATAGACCGATTTATAGAAAAAGCAAAAGACAGGGATGATCCGTTTAAATTGATGGGCTTTGGTCACAGGGTGTATAAAAACTTTGATCCAAGAGCTACTTTGATGCGAGAAACCTGTCATGAAGTATTGACTGAGCTTGGTCTGGAAGATGATAAGTTATTCAAACTGGCTATGGAGCTGGAAAAAATAGCCTTGGAAGATGAATATTTTATCGCTAAAAAGCTCTATCCGAATGTGGACTTTTATTCGGGCATTGTTTTAAGAGCACTCGGCATTCCCACAGATTTATTTACCGCCATTTTTGCTATGGCAAGAACCGTAGGCTGGATTGCCCAATGGGATGAAATGATTAGTGATCCTGAGCAAAAAATTGGCCGTCCAAGACAGCTTTATAAGGGGGCGGAGAAACGCGATGTTATTTCCATCTCTAAGCGATGAAATAACAGGGGAATACGTTTGTAGAGACCTTGCATACAAGGTCTCTACAGTCTATTGGGATAGCTTTAGATCCGAGAAAGCAATTCCGATTTTTTTGAATTAAACTCATCATCAGTCAATGCACCTGCCCCATGTAGCTGAGCCAATTTCTCAATCAGTTCTATGATGGTATCTGTTGAATCAAATTGTCCGTTATTTAACTCCGTTTGTATTGGTGCTTGCACTGATTCTGGATAAGGTTCAAAATTTTGTACGGGTTCTGCAAAATTGGTTTGCGGAGCCGGAGGCATCTCTCCAGAACCTGACACAATAGGAAGGCTGGATACGGCAATAGTTCCAAACTGGCTACTAAAAGTAAGTGAAGTATCTCCACCTTGTTGTTGACTAACACCGCCAATATTATTATTTAGTGTGTCATAAATAGTTACCTGACCATCTATTTCTACTGCCAGTCTTTGTGGAAATACAGCATAACGGGTATTGTTTTGCGCACCACTGCTAAATGGACTACCCAGTTCAGCAGGCCACCATTGATTACTGCCTTTAGAGCCAGCTGGCAATGAAGGAAAAACTTGTGTATTAGCTAAGGCATTTGAAATTTCAGAACAGAGGTTGTCTACCGTCATTTTAAGACTGTGGTTAAACATATCGCCAACCATGGTCATTCCGCCTTGCATCCATTGGCCTCCCCCTCCTAATTCTGGAGAATTAAACTGAGCCATAGACCCTCCTCCGTTATTAACTGCGACGATCATGTGGATAACGGCATCGCTTGATAAATGGTAACGACTAGAGAGATCATTGACCAGATTCTGGCCTTCTGAGGTAAGCTGTTGCATGGTAAATCCTTTATAAGTGCTTTGATAATTTCAAATAGAGGTCACAGTAAAACTAAAATGATCGACGACGATAATCCCTGTATTCAGGCGACCAAAAATTGGTCTTAATGTTTTTCTCTAGCTGTTCTTGACTGATGCTATCAGCAAGCCCTTCTTTAATGGCTTGTAACCCTACGGCTAAAGCGATGGAAAGACTTACTTTTCTTATCTCATTTAGCGATGGTAATAGATGGCTTCCAGTGCCAGTCACCAAGGGAGAGTGTTGAGCCAGGGTTTCACTGGCAATCATAAACATCTTGTTACTGACATGTTTAGAGTTGCTGGCAATAATGCCTAAGCCTACACCCGGAAAGATATAGCTATTGTTACACTGGGCAATATGATGTAGCTCCCCTTGGTATTCAACTGCATCAAATGGGCTGCCTGTCGCGATAATGGCTGCGCCTTGAGTCCACTGAATAATATCTTCAGGTATTGCTTCAACCTGTGAGGTAGGGTTGGATAACGGTAAGATGATGGGCTGACGGCAATGGGCATGCATTGTTTTTATGATGTCTTCCGTCATTAATCCAAACTGCCCAGAAACACCTATCAATATAGTAGGTTTTATTTCACGTACGACATTGAGCAAACCAATGCTTTCACCATTACTGCTCCAGTTTGAAACAGTTATTGAGTCTTTTGCAAACTTTCGTTGAAAGTCCAGCAAATCCATATCGTTTGTCAGTAGGCCATGACTGCTAATCAGGTGAACTTGATTCAATGCTTGCTGTTCAGTTAACCCCGCCTCTATCATATGAGCAATTATTTGCTCTGCTATGCCACAACCCGCTGAACCTGCACCAACAAAAACCACCTGCTGACTTTTTATGTCACTATTTAGTGCATAACAGGCTGCCAATAGTGTACCGACAGTGACTGATGCGGTGCCTTGAATATCATCATTAAAACAGCATATTTCGTTTTGATACTTTTTCAGTAATGGTGTTGCTTTAGTTTGTGCAAAGTCTTCAAATTGCACCAATACATTTGGCCAGCGTGCTTTGGCTGCTTGAATAAACTGATCGACAAAATCAAAATAATCATCACCTTCGATTCTTGGATGTCGCCAACCCATATACATGGGATCATCAAGTAAAGCCTGATTATTAGTCCCCACATCTAAAGCGATGGGTAAAGTATAAGCAGGACTGATTCCTCCACAGGCTGAATAAATTGCCAGTTTTCCAATCGGAATTCCCATGCCGCCAATCCCTTGGTCACCAAGCCCTAATATCCTTTCACTATCGGTAACAACAATCACTTTGACATTAGGTTTTGTTGCATTTTGCAGCATATCATCCATTTTTTCCCGGTCAGGATAGGCTAGAAACAAGCCTCTTTTACGACGATAAATGCGTGAAAATTGCTGACATGCTAAACCCACAGTGGGGGTGTAGATAATTGGCAGCATTTCTTCAAGGTGACTGGTTAATAATTTGTAGTAAAGGGTTTCATTGGTATCCTGAACATTTCTTAGTGATATATGCTTATCAAGGTCATTATCAAATTGTGAAAACTGATGATAAGCCCTTCTTTCCTGATCTTCGATAGTCTCAATAGCAACGGGTAATAAGCCATCCAGATTAAATTCATGTCTTTCTGATGCGTTAAAAGCAGAGCCTTTATTAATGAGTGCTGTTTCCAGCAAAACGTAGCCTGAATAATGAGTATATAAAGGACGTTTTTTAGTTTTAGTCATGCTGTTTGTAATTCCATTGCTTTCATGTCCCCATTTTAATCTTATTGTTGCTTTGGCCTATGCTAAAAAAATATATATTTATTCCGATTCAATAGATAATGCGCGTAACTCTTCTTCAGCACCTGCTGCATGGGTTAATTCAGCGACATTATCCTTGGTAAAAAAACCATCAAAACTACCAAATCGTTGCACATACTCAATAATTAATGATGAATGCTCGGAGGCACTGGAAAATATTTGTTTTAACCCTTCTTCTTTAGAGCCAATCACATCCAGTAGAAAGTCTTTCCCTTGTGCAGATATTTGTTCGACCACCAAGTCAATGTTTTCTTTACCATTTCGTTCACCGTCTTTTACTGCCATAGCTATATGGTGTAATCGCGGGCCATAGTTACGAACGAATGTTTCAGTAGGAGAAGGTAAATTCACCAAATGATTAACAAAATAAGGGGTATTGTTAGCTGTAAACACTTTAGCAGGGCTTTTCAGTTCATTTTTATGATGAACACTTTTTGTTACATTAGTCGATGAGTTCTGGTCGTGAATATTATAAGACCCCCAGTAGTGATAACTGGATAAAGATAACCATTCCAGTATTGCAACCTCCCTGTTCTGGGAATAAATACGAGTTGCCAGATGGTCTATAGGTAAAATAAGGTCATTAATTTGCAGTTTCTTTTGCAGTTCTTTTGCTGCGCAACAGGCCTCATTTATATCTGTTCGTATGCTACTGACACCTAGTGCGTATACACGAAGCTGATCTTCAGGCCGTTCCATATAACCCACAATATTATGAGTATAAGGAGAAGGCTTGCTAATACCCAGGTTTCCTGGAAGTTCTAATTTGCGAATTTGATCGGGAGAGAAAAAACGGAAATCGCGTTCTTGCTGGAGCTGAACAACACCATGTAAATCGTTAACTCTAAGAATCTCCCCCATATAGCGGCTATTTGGTTTATGAGAACCAATAGGATATATTTCATTAAGGCTCCGAAATATCCCCTGGGTATTAGTATTTTTCACTTCACGAATGAGAAAGTCAGGTGAATTCATATCAATACGCAGAACATGAGTCCAGTGACTTTCACTTTCCAGAGTGACTAGGTATTCATACGGAGACATTAATGCCAGTTCTGCAATATAACGACAGGAGTGCCCAGGATCTACAGTGATCATAATGGCATCAATCTCGTGGATCATATCCGTTAAACCAATAGAGTCTCTTTCTTCTAATAACCTGGAAAGATATTCTTCGAAAAATTCAGAATTTTGTTTGTCGCCATGGCGATCGAAAGATAGTGAATACGACATAGGAAGGTCTCTCGCAATTTTATGATTACATTGTTCACACAGCCATGACAGTTATTTTTTGCCAAAGCTGCCATCGAAAATACTATCTAAAACTGTCTCAACTAGGAGCCTGTCCGAGAATATAAACCGTAGTAGGCTCTCTATTCCCGGACAGGATTCTAGTATGTTGAGGCTAGTTTTAAACCTTTGTTGTTTGTGATTGTGACTGTGTTGACTCTTGAACTAAAAACCAGTTTTCAGAAATTGAATTGTGTAGTTCCCCTAGTTTTCCTTGTAAGTCATCTAGAATTTTTCGTAACTGAAATTGTGTGGTTTTCTGGGTATTAATGCTTTGCACATAGCTTTCCAGTTCAGCAATCTTTTCTGGTAGTTTATCGTGATTGGGTAATGCTTCAGCCGCATTTTCCAAATCTTGAAGACAACAGCTTATGGATCGGGGAAGCGCTCCGTCACGTAATAAATAATTTAATACGTCATCGCCTTTAACCCTGCTTCTCACATGCTGTCTGTACATCAATAAGGCATTTAGTGTTTGTAAAATATTAACCCAGAGTATATTTTCATATTGACGCATTTCATTACTACGTGACTCTGCTAATAATAACGAGGCAAGTTCAAGAATACGGCTGGTGGTATCAGCTCGTTCAAGTTTGCGGCCCAGACGGATAAAACGATAGGCATTGTTATGACTCATATAGCCTGATAACAAGCCTGTAAAACGCTGGCAACCTTCCATTATTTTATTCAGGAAATCTAAACGGCCTCGACGATTAGAGATGATATCCACATTTTGTTTAGCGTATAAATACATTTCATTCACTTGTTCCCATGCTTCATCGGGCAATAACTCACGAGTAGTACGCATGTTTTCACGCGCATAAGTTAATGAAGAAAACAGAGAAGTCGGATTTTTTTTATCTACCAGTAAAAACTTGGTGATATTTCGTTCATTAGCGTTTTTATAATGTTCAAAAAATAAATCTGTAGATCCGTTAATACGTACCAGTTCAGGCCACCCCATTTCAACACCGGCTGGCAAATCCATTAATAAATTCATGTACACACTGACCTGGCGTGCAGTATTTTCTGTACGTTCTAAATAACGTGCTAACCAATAAATGCGTTCCGCTGAGCGAGATAACATTATTGACCTCCTTTAGTCTTAATAATCCAGGTATCTTTGCTACCGCCACCTTGGGAAGAATTAACTATTAATGAACCTTTTACCATGGCAACCCGGGTTAAGCCGCCGGCCGTTACAAAAGTATCTTCACCCTGAAGAATAAAGGGGCGTAGATCGACATGTCGTGGCTCCAGCTTGTCTTTGCATAAAGTTGGGGAAGTGGAAATACTCAATGTAGGTTGGCCTATATAATTTCTCGGATTTTGTTTGATCAGGCCTTTAAATTCTATAATTTCCTTAGCTGTTGCATGAGGACCAATAAGCATGCCATAGCCACCCGATTCATTAGCAGGTTTAACGACCAGTTGTTCAATATTTTGTAAAACATATTCTAAGTCCTCAGGATCAGAA
>ENA-OSET01001274-OSET01001274.1-sediment-metagenome-genome-assembly--contig:-NODE-1274-length-26326-cov-4.092880_pt1 | contig 26326 bp, 19 predicted proteins | sample MGYA00237882_ERZ534229 | MGnify/ENA primary metagenome ERZ534229 (study PRJEB26408, sample SAMN06266212) | sediment metagenome | isolation source: Hudson Canyon methane seep mesocosm | place... | reverse complement strand
AAGAAAGTACAAATAGTTCTTTATTTGGCTTTATTAAAGGTTGGAAGTTTACCGGATTTACAGGTTTTGCAAGTCATGGTGCTGCCATCGGTATTCCAATTGCTTTGTATTTTTATGCAAAAAAACACCTTCAAAAGCCGTGGTTATTTATTTTAGATAGGTTAGCAATAGTAGTGGCTTTAGCAGGTTTTTTTATCCGTTTTGGAAATTTTTTCAATTCAGAAATTTATGGTAAGGAGACAGGTTCTAATTTTGGAGTCATTTTTAAAGCAGCAGGAGAAACCACAGCAAGGCATCCAACACAGTTATATGAAGCGATTAGTTATTTAGCCTTATTTTTTGTGTTGTGGAATATTTATTGGAAAACAACTAAAAAACAACAAACTGGTTATCTTTTTGGAGTGTTTATGGTGGTGCTTTGGTCTTTAAGATTCTTTATCGAATTCCTAAAAGAACCCCAAGTAGATGGTAGAGAAGATTGGGTTTTTAACGCTTTAAATACAGGTCAAATATTAAGTATTCCTTTAGTTTTAATCGGAGTCTGGTTAATGTTGAGGACATCATCTGAAACAGTGAAATAAAGCGATAATTTTCTTTCACTTTATGGGTAGTAATTTTTGAATGCTTGTTTCCTTTACATTGATTTGGAATAATTTTCTGAGTGATATCTGGAGTTCCTATATAATTTTCATTCCGAATGCTGTCTAAAATTAAATTTGATTGATAGTTGTCGTTGAAGGTAATGAGAAGTACTCTCAAAAAGACGGAACCTATGTAATTAGATATAGTACTTTTAGCAAAATGACAATCTTTAAGGCTTAGGTTTATACTTAGCTCAACTGGGTATGAACTCTGCAAAGTATTCAGAGAATTCTACTCAGAAAACCTTAGGTTTTAGTACTTTTTTTATATTAGTCTATTGTATTTTTTATATAAAAAAAGCCTCGATACTCGAGGCTTTTTATTTTTTAAAGTAGTAAAAGATTACCCTTTTACTTTATTTTTGAATTTATCAAACTTAGTGGTTTCCTTTTTAGGCCAGCTATTATTAGAGGTATCTACATCTGCTGTTTCAAAATCTGGATCTACTTTTATGCTTTTAATTTCTTGCGTTGAAGAAAATACTCTTTTTACTGTATTCTCATCCTTCATCCAAATTTGAGCAGGATAGGTAATTCTCTCCTTCGTATCGTCTGCATAGGTTAGTTCAACAATAATTGGCATCACCAAACCTCCTGGCTTTTCAAATTCTACAGAATAAATATATGAAGGAACTTCTTTACCGTTGGCATATGCGTCCATAGCCTTTGGGTTTGCATCTTCTTTTTTATCAGTGATATATACCAAGTCTCCTAAACTATCGAAATATTGTTTGTATTGTTCTTTTAGTTTTACAACTCTATCATTTGGTTTATCAGTTAAATATAAAGGTTTAACCGTTTTTATACCAATATCAGAAACATCAGTTGTATAGAACCAACCTCTCCAAAACCAATCTAAATCCATTCCAGAAGCATCTTCCATAGATCTAAAGAAATCTGCTGGTGTTGGATGTTTAAACATCCATCTTTTAGAATAAGTTCTAAAGGCGTGGTCAAATAATTCTGGTCCCATAATGGTTTTACGTAAAATATATAAACCAGCAGCTGGCTTAGAATATGCATTTGGACCAAATTGTTTTACGTAATCTCCTTGAGACATTATAGGCGAAATATTACTTTGATCTCCTCCCATATATCTTGTAATGTCTTTTGCTGGGTTAGAAGCAAATAATTCAGCGTCATAAACATCTTCTGCTAAAATTTCTACAAAAGAGTTTAAACCTTCATCCATCCAAGTCCATTGTCTTTCATCAGAATTTACAATCATTGGGAAAAAGTTATGCCCAACTTCATGAATAATTACACCTAACATTCCTTTTTTAGTTCTATCAGAATAAGTGCCATCTGCATTTGGACGACCAAAGTTGAAACAAATCATTGGATATTCCATACCTTGTCTTTCTGAATGTACTGAAATTGCTTTAGGGTAAGGATAATCGAATGTTAATTTAGAATATTCAACTAAAGTGGTTGCAACTGCTCTTGTTGAATGCTCTTCCCATAAAGGGTTTCCTTCTTTAGGGTATAATGATATAGCCATAACAGTTTTACCATTAACGTCTGTAGCCATGGCATCCCATATGTATTTTCTAGAAGAAGCAAAAGCAAAATCTCTTACATTTTGAGCTTTAAATCTCCAAGTTTTTGTTTTTGTTGCACGTCCTTTTTCCGCTTTTTCTGCCTCTTCTTGTGTAACAATCATTACTGGATTATCAAAAGTTTTTCTTGCTTTTTCCCAACGTTTGCGCTGTGTTTTTGTTAAAACTTCTTTTTCGTTTTGTAAAACACCAGTAGCATCAACAATGTGATCTTCAGGCACAGTTAAGTTTACAACATAATCTCCGAATTCTAATGCCCATTCAGAACGACCCCAGAATTGCATATTTTGCCAACCTTCTACATTGTTGTAAACCGCTAATCTTGGGAAAAATTGAGCAATTGTATAGTTGTTATTGCCATCAGGAAAAGATTCTAGACCAGAACGCCCCCCATCTTTATTAATGTCATTAATTTTATAATTCCATTTAATTCTAAATTTAAATTCTTGACCAGGAGCTAGTTTTTTTGGTAGATTTACTCGCATCATTGTTCTGTTGATGAAGTGTGATAATGCTTTACCATTACTTTCTACTTTCTCAATATTAAAACCAAAACCTTTTCCTTCCTTTAAATAAGTACTTTTAAAGTTTTCTGGAGTAAGAAATGGAGAAGCTCCTTGAGATGTTGCTAAAGGAGTTTTTGAGTCATCGGCTCTCATATTTTGGTCTAACTGCACCCATAGATAATCTAAGTGATCTTTAGAGTTATTGTAATATGTGATGTTTTCATCACCATAAATTTTATTAGTGCTTTCTTCTAAACGAATGTCCATAACATAATCCACTTTTTGCTGCGTGTATTGATGTCCTGGAGCTCCAGACGCTGTTCGTTGATCATTTGGACTAGCCAAAACATCTTTCATTTGTCTGAATTTGTTTTGATCAGTATGACCCTGTTGTACTTCCTTTTTTTCCTTTTTATCTTGAGCCAAAGTTGCAGTAGCCACAAAAAATAATGAAAATACGAATAAAGAGATTTTTTTCATTTAATTTAATTTGAATTTAATTGCTAAAATTAGCATAAGATTATCAATTATTAAAATATTGTTAAAATTTTAACAAAGGTTTAGTATATCAGATTGATTGTTTTTGATCGACTTAATATTGGTTAAATGTCAAAACTAAAAACAGCTTTCAGAATTTTCTGAAAGCTGTTTTATTTAAATAGTATTTAGAACTTAATTATCCTTTTATTTTCTTTTTGAAACTATCAAATTTATCGCCATTTTCTGTAGGAAAACTATTGTTAGAAGTATCCACATCTGCAGTTTCTAAATCTGGGTCAATCATAATATTCGTAATTTGTTTTGATGAAGAAAAAACTTTGGTTACCTCTTTATCATTGTATCTCCAAATTTGAGCAGGATATGTTTTCTTTTCTTTGGTTCCGTCTTTATAGGTAAACTGCACAATAATTGGCATTACTAATCCACCAGGTTTATTGTAAGTAATTTCATAATGATATTTATCTTGCTTCTCAGAAAATCCTAATCCTTCTGAAGTATCTTCTACAAATGCAACAGTATTACCATCTTCTTGAGTTGTATATTTTTTTACACCTTTTATACCAATATCGGTAACGTCTGTAGTGTAAAACCATCCTCTCCAAAACCAATCTAAATCTATTCCAGAAGCATCTTCCATAGTTCTAAAAAAGTCTGCTGGCGATGGATGCTTAAACATCCATCTTTGGGAATATGTTTTAAATGCATGGTCAAATAATTCTTTACCCATAATAGTTTCTCTTAAAATCCAAAGTGCAGTTGCTGGTTTTCCATAAGCATTGCTACCAAAACTATATACATTATCTCCTTTAGACATGATTGGGGCTATTCTAGATTGATCTCCAGACATATAACGAACGATATTTTTAGGATAGCCTCTTACAATAGGAAAGTTAGGATCGTAATCTAATTCTGCCAGCATTTCCATATATGAATTTAAACCCTCATCCATCCAAGTCCATTGTCTTTCATCCGAATTTACAATCATTGGGAAAAAGTTATGACCAACTTCATGAATGGTAACTTTAATCATTCTGTATTTCATTCTATCAGAATATCCACCATCTGGTAAATCTGGTCTTCCAGGATTAAAACAAATTTGAGGATATTCCATTCCCATTTGGCCATCTACAGAAATTGCCTTGTGATAAGGATAATCAAATGTATATTTAGAATAAGTTACTAAAGTTTGTGCAGCAGCTCTTGTAGAGTGATCTCCGTATAATGGATTTGCTTCTTTAGAATATAAAGAATGCGCCATTACAGTTCTACCATTAATATCTACAGCCATTGCATCCCAAATAAATTTTCTTGAAGTTGCAAAAGCATAATCTCTCACATTTTTTGCAATAAATTTCCAAGTTTTTACATCTGCAGCTTTTGATTTTTCGTTCTTTTCTGCTTCCTTTTGAGTTCTAATAATTACTGGTTTATCAAAAGTTTTTTGAGCTTTAGCCCATCTTTTCTGTTCTTTTTTCGATAAAACTTCACTTTCGTTTTGTAAAACTCCAGTTGCGCCTAGCATATGATCCTCTGGAACAGTAATATTTACAGTGAAATCTCCAAATTCTAAAGCGAATTCACTTCTTCCCCAAAATTGATCATTTTGCCAACCTTCTACATTGTCATATACACACATTCTTGGGTAAAATTGTGCTATTACATAATTGTTATTTCCATTTTCTGTAAAATGTTCATAACCAGATCGTCCTCCTTGAGTTCTATGATTATTGATATTATACCACCAAGAGATATTAAACTTGAAAGTTGCACCAGAAGCTAAAGGTGATGTCAAGTTGATGCGCATCATTGTTTGATTAATGGTATGTGATAAATCGCTTCCGTCCACATTTGTAACACTCATAATATTAAAACCTCCATCAAATTTCTCTTTTGGGAAAGCTCTTTCAAATCTACTTTTACTCATTTTTGATCTAATCTTCCCCGAAGTAATATCTGGAGTTTTAGAATCTGAAGCTCTCATATTTTGATCCAATTGCACCCATAGATACTCTAAATCATCTTTAGAATTATTATGATACGTAATTGTTTCTGAACCCGTAATTTTAGTATTGGCATCATCTAAAGTAATGTCCATTACATAGTCTACTTTTTGTTGGGTGTATTCCTTACCAGGTTTACCAGAGGCAGTTCTTTCTAGGTTAGGAGTAGGTAATTCTTGCTTTAACTGTTTAAACTTGTTTTGATTTGTATGACCTTGTTTTGCTTGTGCAAAGGAATTCAGTCCAAAAACTAAAGAAAACAATGCAAGTCCGATTTTTTTCATAAGTGTTTATTTTTATTGTTTGGTAATTTATTCTAATTTAAATATTGTTGAATTTTCATGTTTTGTTAAAAATTTACTTTTTTGGGTTTTATCTACTTTCAGTTTTACTAAATTTTGTTGTCTAGGAAAATGAGTTGTTAAAATATCATTGATAACATTAATAGTTTCTAAACTATTAATATTTTCAATTTCTAAGTAAAAAAAGATTAAATCTCCATCATATTCTTTTCCTATATAATTAAAATCTTTTTGGATATCATTGACTTTGAAAAAAAGTTTTTGTTTTAAATATTTTTCAAAATAGATATTATTATCAGCTAACTCATTCTCTGTTGTTAATTGCAAGTTGATATTGAAATCTTTATTTATTGCACTTTCAATATCATCCATAAAAACATTGATAATTATTTGGATAGATTTACTTTCGGTTTTGTAATTTATCTGTGTTAAACTTAAAAAATATTTGTGCGCGGAAAATGATAAAAGAGGGATGATAAAGAATAATACTATTGTTTGTTTCAATTTCATAAACAGATAAAAATCAAATGAGGAGCCAAATTAGTCATTTTTTATGATTTTTAGATAAGAAACACTTTCTGTTCTTAAAATTTTAATGAGCTCTAGAATTCTTTGTTCTTTATGAAGATCTTCTATACCTAAAGGGTTACAATATTCTAAAAAATGAAAATATCTATCAATAGGAATCTTTAACTCATCGAAAAAAAATTTTTCACCTAATTCTGAAAGTATTTTATAAGGGAAAGCCTTTTTTTGTGCTAATTTTTTTCTTAGCGCCCATAAACGTTCCGAAGCTTTAAAAGGTATAACCACTGATGCTCCAGCACCAGCCATTGGCATTGCGCCAGCCATAGTGTTTACAAGTGGAGGTTTGGCCTTAGTAATTTCATCAACGGAAAAGTCTTTTTCTGAAAAATCTACGTTAGAAAAATCCATTACATTTCTAAGAAGAGAATCTCTTGTATCTCTAGGAACATCTTTACTATCCGACGTTAATCTGCCAATTAAATTATGTTTTTTTAAATCAAATTCATCTAATACATATACATTGGATTTCAATACAATAATTATTTCTTTATAATCCAATATTTGTTTAGTTACTGTTATTTTTTTTAATTTATGTTGAATAGAAGAGAAGCTTAATGTATCTCCTTTAGATACAAATATTCTAAATAAGCCTTGATCATTAGAAAAAGTACCTTGTTTAGTTTTTAGGTTAATAATATTAGCATTTTTAACAATTCCCAAAGAGTCAGAAACTTTCCCGCTAATTAAAATTCTTTTTTCTTGTGCAGAAAAAACCGTGACAAAAAGTAATAAAAAGGATGAGTAAAGTAACTTTTTATACATGTTTTAAAATTAAATTTTTATCTCATATAAAGATATCATTTGATTTATAAACTTATGTTAAAAAAGGCTATTGTTTTTTTAAACTAATTTCAGTTTTATCTTGAGGAAAAGTTCTACTTTCTTTAATTAATATTGCGGTTAATCCTAATTTATCTTTGTTATTGTAGTGAGTTATAATGTTTTTTTTAAGGCAATAATTTAAGAAAATAGTTATCTTGTCTGAATTGATGTTTAAATCTGAGATAAAAAAATCGTTTGTAAAATATTTTCTAATTTGTGCTAACTTATTATCTTCATAATTCATTTTTTGAAGTTGCTTCTTTCTTCTGTTATTTCCATTTAAGGTATTTGTAAGGTTTTCTATACTTATAATACTACCAGATTTAAATTTTATTACATTTTTATTTCTATTCTTTTTTGTATTCGCATATGGTAATTTTAATATTTTTGCATTTACTATTGGTGGAGGTAATATTTCTGGATCTACATAAAATATGCTTTTAGTTTTTTGAAGAGTAATTTCCTCTAATTCATATGTTTTAGCGTTTAATTCAATTTTTAGGATTTCAATATTTATATTTTTTTCAGTTACGATAACTTCTTTTTTCATAAAATTAATATGAGAAATTACTAAGGTGTCTCCCACAAAAACAGGAATTTCAAATAAACCAAAATCATTACTATTTGTTCCATGATTTGTTCTTTTATTGACAATATGAACATCTTTAATGACCTCTTTTTCGTAAATAATTTTACCTTTAAAAAGTTGTATTTGTCCTTGCGTGGAAGTAAACATAGTAAAAAAGAGGCTAAACAAAAGCAATTGATATTTCATATCAACAAAGAAAGAATGTATACCTCTTAAAATTCTATTAATGCAATTGTAAACTTTTGTTAAACGAAGAAAGTAATATAAACTTTATGATGCTTTTAAGTTTATTAAAATGGTGATTATTTTTTGAGTTGAATTTTAGCTTTGACTACTATTTAGATTTAACAAATACTGAAGATGTAATATAAAGAGGCATTGCCCAATATTTTATTTTAAAATCCTCAAGTTTCTACCATGTCTTGAAGCTACAAAAAAGGTGTTAGAAACTCAATAGTATTATAAGGTAACTAGAAATAAGGAAATTATTATAAGTTTAGATTTCGTGTTTTTAATTTTTAATATTCAGATTCTGATATTAATAAAAAACAAGTTTCGTAAATTCACAAAATTATAATAGACAAAAATTAAATTCTATTTTATGAAAAAAATGATTATTGCAAGTACTTCAACCATTCATGGAAGTGAATATTTAGAATATCTATTACCAACGTTAAATATTTTTTTTAAAAATGTAAAAACAGTACTTTTTATACCTTACGCAAGACCAAGTGGTATTTCTTATGATAAATATACAGAAACTGTATCGCATGCCTTTAATAAAATTAATATTACTGTTAAGGGCATTCATGAATATAAAAATCCAAAAGAAGCTATAAGTAGTGCAGAAGCAATTTTTACTGGTGGAGGCAACACTTTTGAATTAGTAAATCAGTTGTATAAAAATGATATTTTATTTCATTTAAAAGATGTTTTAGAAGGCGGAACACCTTATTTAGGAACAAGTGCAGGTAGCAACATATGTGGCGTAAATATGATGAATACAAATGATATGCCTATTGTTTACCCACCGAGTTTTTCAACCTTAGGATGCATTCCATTTAATATTAATGCACATTATCTAGATTCAATTAAAGGCTCTACACATATGGGAGAAACCAGAGCAACTCGAATTAAAGAATTTCATGTATTTAATGATATTAATGTTTTAGGTTTACGAGAAGGAAGTTGGTTGGAAGTTCTAGGAGATAAAATTATTTTACGCGGAAAACATTCTGCAAGATTATTTAAAAAAGGTGAAAAAGCTTCAGAACTAAATAGCGGGGTAGAGATTATCTTTTAAGTTGATTTAATCTACTATTTAAGTATGTTATTTAAACTTCATTTATTTAAAAGTTTACTCGATAATTTTAATTATTTGAAGTTTAGATTAATACTCCACATAATCTATAATTTCTAAACCATAACCTATCATTCCAACTCTTTTAGTTTGTGTTGTGTTCGTAATTAATTTTAATTTACTTATATTTAAATCATGTAAAATTTGAGCACCAATTCCAAAATCTTTTTGATCCATTGCAATTGCTGGAGCTTTAAATTCCCCATTTTGTTGATTCTCTTTTAAAATATTTAGCCTACTTAATAAGTTTTTTGATTGATTTTGTTGATTAATAAATAAGATGGCACCTTTTCCTTCTTTATTGATAACTTTAAACATTCTGTCTAGCTTTTTATCAGCATTATTAGTTAAAGTCCCCAAAATATCATTATTAACTAAAGTGGAATTTATACGAGTTGATACACCAACATCTTTCATCCAAGTACCTTTTGTTAATGCTATATGTACTTGATTATTTGTCGTCTGTTGATAGGCTCTTAATCTAAACTTTCCAAATCTAGTTTCAATATCAAAATCTTCTTTTTTTACGATAAGAGAATCGTGTTCCATTCTGTAGGCCACTAAATCTTCAATAGAAACTATTTTAATATTGAATTTTTTAGCAACTTCAAGTAATTGAGGTAAACGCGCCATTGTTCCATCTTCATTCATGATTTCAACAATTACACCTGCTGGCTGCAAGCCTGCTAAACGTGCAAAGTCTATAGCAGCTTCTGTATGACCAGTTCTTCTTAAAACACCACCTTCTTTTGCCTTTAAAGGAAAAATATGTCCGGGTCTTGCTAAATCAAAAGGTTTTGTTTCTTTGTTTATTAACGCTTGAATAGTTAAAGCTCTGTCTGAAGCAGAAATCCCTGTAGTTACACCTTTTCCTCTCAAATCAACAGAAACTGTAAAGGCAGTTTCCATTGGGTCTGTGTTGTTGTTTACCATCATTCCTAATTCTAGTTCTTTACAACGATTTTCAGTTAATGGAGTGCAAATTAAACCACGACCATGCGTGGCCATAAAATTTACCATTTCAGGCGTAACCTTTTCGGCCGCAGCTAAAAAATCACCTTCATTTTCACGATTTTCATCATCAACCACAATGATAACTTTACCATTTCTAATATCATTTATAGCTTCAGTTATTGTATTTAATTTTGTGTTTTTATGTAAATTTTGAACTGTCATATTTTATTTTTTTGAGGAAGTAGTTTTTTGAAGAATGATGCAATTGGTTGTAAAACAGAATCAATATTAAAAATACCTTTGTCTTGAGTTGCTCTTTTAGTTAAAAGAAACGCAACAGGAATCATAATTATAGCAGAGACCCAAGAACCTAAAAATGATGTTATACTGCTTTCTTCCGCTAAGTTTTTACCAAATGTATTTGCAAAGAAATAAGTTACATATACTGCTATTGCCAAAATCATTGGTAAACCAAAACCACCTTTTCTAATAATTGAACCTAAAGGCGCACCAATAAAAAATAGTATGATGCAAGATAGCGAAAATGCAATTCTATTATAATATTCAGTATCGTAAAAGTTTAAAACTTTACGCTTAAATTTTATGCGATTTTTATTGTTTTTAATTGTTCCAAGAATTCTACTTGTTTTTGTAACTGCTGAGTTTAGAATTGTTATTTTTTCTTGAACTTCAAAATTATTTAGAGTTACACTAGCTAACTTTTTATTTTTTAAAGAATCAGGATAATTATAAAGATCTCTAGCCTGTGAACTAATATAAATATTTTTTGCTCTTAAGGCTAAAGACTCATCATAAGTATTTTTTAGTTTTGGTATGGTATCCTTAATTTGTTGAAGAGTATACATCATAGGACTAGTTTTTGATCTGATAGAATCCAAATCACCTTCATCTAAAAGATCACCTATATCTATATTAAACTCGTATTCTCTAAAAGTAGCGTTAGAGGCAGCCATTTTTTTTCTTTTAGCCGTCGTTTTAGCTGATTTCATGTATTCTTCGTAATAGTTACCATTATATAATATAAAGGTCATATATCTACTACCTTCTTCCGTAACAATTTTACCTCTTTCAGCTGTAATTACTTTTTGATTGCCCTTATTTGATTTTAAATCATAAATTAAAACATTTTTTAATAAGTTTTGTTCTTCACCATATTTTTCGTCAAACTTTATTTGAAAACCAGGAATGTCTGCATTAAAACTGCCTGGAACTAGTGCCAAAGCGGGCTTTTTCTTTTTTATATTACTATATAAGTTTCGTTGTTTCTGATTGGCATAAGGGAAAACATTATTTAAAAATAAAAAGTTTAAAACGCTTAAACCTATTGCTAAAATACCTAAAGGCCTTACCAGTCTTTGTAAAGAAATACCTGCTGATTTTGCTGCTGCAAATTCATAATTTTCACCTAAATTACCTAATGCCATTATAGAGGAAAGCAAAACACCAATTGGCAGTGCTTGTGGCATAATCATTAAGGTAGAGTAATAAACAAATTTTAAGATAAAGATTAGGCTGACTCCTTTACCTGCAATATTTTCAAAAGCTTGCCATAATAATTGCATTACTAAAACAAAAAGTACAATTAAAAATGTAGCAAAAAAAGGGACTAAAAAGGTCTTTAAGATGTATTTATCTAAAATCTTCATAAAACACAAAAGTAGCATCTAAATCCTTAAAATGCTACTAATTTATTGTTAATTGAAAGTATCTAATCAATAATATATTGTAGACTTAGATATTTTTGTTTATCAAACTTAAAAAAGTTCTCTGATAAGTCTTGGTTGCTTTTAAAGTTTGTAATAGTAAACGTTGTTTTAGCGCCATTAGAGCCTGTTTGTATCAACTTATAGATATGATTTGTTTTTGCATCAATACCCAACTCAACTTTAACAATGTCTGATGTGCTATCTATTGGATTTAAAGTTACAAATTGTATTTTTCTACCTTTAATATTTTTTAACAGGCCCATTTCTAGATTATATCCTTCTTTATAAAAAGTTAACAATTTAGAAGGGTATATAAATCCATCATTTTCGGTCATATCACCATCTGTAATTGATATTTCTTTTTCTTCATTATTGATCACGTATAACTTTTTACCATCATAAATAAAGTTATTTCCTAGATAATTAAGATTGTATAATTCTCCTTTTAAGTTAATTTCTCCTCTAATTGGTGGTTCATCTCCTTCATTAATTCCAGCTTCTTCATTAGTTAATGTTTGGCTAAAACCAAGATACATATTCTCATATGCCGACATTTTTGTAGAAACTTGGTCTAATAAAGATTTTGCTTCCTCTGAGTTTTGAGAAAATGTAACAGTTGTAAGTAATATACTTAAAAATAAAATTATATTTTTTTTCATTTCTATGGATTCTTTTCGTTTTCTAATAATTGTTCTAAAGCTATAAAGTCTGCTATTAAAACTTGTCTTGCTTTACTACCTTCAAAGCCACCAACAATTCCGGCAGCTTCTAATTGATCGATTAATCTACCGGCTCTATTGTAGCCTAATTTTAATTTTCTTTGTAAAAGTGAAGCAGAACCTTGTTGTGCTGTAACAATAATTTCTGCAGCTTCTTTAAATAGTTTATCCCTATCAGCAATATCAATATCAATACTCGTGCCATTTTCATCATCTACATATTCTGGCAACTGATAGGCTTCTGCATATGCTTTTTGAGAACCTATAAAGTCTGTTATTTTTTCAACTTCAGGTGTGTCAACAAATGCACATTGAATTCGAGTAATATCATTTCCTCCAGAATATAACATATCTCCACGACCAATTAATTGGTCTGCACCTGGAGCATCTAAAATGGTTCTAGAATCTATTTTTGAAGTTACTCTAAAGGCAATCCTTGAAGGAAAATTAGCTTTAATAATACCTGTTATTACATTTACGGAAGGTCTTTGTGTAGCCACAATTAAATGGATACCAATGGCTCTTGCAAGCTGAGCTAAACGAGCAATAGGTGTTTCAACTTCTTTACCTGCAGTCATAATTAAATCTGCAAATTCATCAATTACTAAAACGATATAAGGTAAAAATTGATGTCCATCATTAGGGTTTAATTTTCGTTTTCTAAACTTAGTATTGTACTCCTTAATATTACGAACCATTGCCGCCTTAAGCAAATCATAACGATTATCCATTTCTATACAAAGCGAATTTAACGTATGCACAACTTTTGTAGTATCCGTAATAATTGCTTCATCTTCACCTGGTAATTTTGCTAAATAATGACGTTCAATTTTATTAAATAATGTTAATTCTACTTTTTTGGGATCAACTAATATGAACTTTACTTCAGCTGGATGCTTTTTATATAATAACGAAGTTAAAACTGCATTTAAACCTACAGATTTTCCTTGACCTGTTGCACCTGCCATTAGTAAATGAGGCATTTTAGCCAAATCCACAACAAAGGTTTCATTAGAAATAGTTTTACCTAAAGCGACTGGTAATTCCATTTGAGATTCCTGAAATTTCTTTGATGAAATTGCAGAATACATTGAAACTATAGTTGATTTTTTATTAGGAACTTCAATTCCTATTGTGCCTTTACCAGGTATAGGAGCAATGATACGAATTCCTAAAGCTGATAATGACAACGCAATATCATCTTCTAAATTTTTGATTTTTGAAATTCGGATTCCGGCTTCTGGTACAATTTCATATAAAGTAATTGTCGGTCCAACAGTAGCTTTAATTTCTGCAATTCCTATTTTATAATTCTTTAGAGTTTCTACAATTCGGTCTTTATTTGCTTCTAATTCTTGAGGATCTATAGAAATACTTTCGTTATATTGTTTCAATAAATTAAAGGTTGGAAAACGAAAGTTAGATAATTCTAAAGTAGGATCAAATTCACCAAAATCTTTTAAAATTTTATCAGATAAATTTTCTGAGGATGATTCTTCTTCTCTGGCAACTGCAATATCAATACCAACATCATTTGCATCATTAGATACTGTATCTTCTGATTGTTCTATTATTAATTCCGGTTTTAATTCCTTTTCAATTTTTAAGGTAAGTTTTTCTTTTGTTTCTTCTACATTAGAATGATTTGTAATGGTCGGTTTTAAGTTTTTTACAGATAATTCAAATTCAGATTTTTCTTTTATTTGTTCTGTTTGAGTTATAGAAATCTCATTTCCAACTGTTTTTTTTGTTTCCACTTCTGGAGTAACTGAATCTAATATTTCTTTGTTAGCTCTTTCTAATCTTTTTTGTTTCCATTGTTCAATAAAAGCATCAATATTTACTTTGTAGCGAACAATTAAATAAGCTAATAATAAAAAGATTAAAGCAATGGATAAACCTGTTTTACCAATAAAAATTTGTACATAATTGTTAATCTCATGGCCAATTACACCTGATAAAATCGCATATTTTTGATTTAGAAAGCCCAATGCAACCGAAAGCCAAATCATTGCAATTAATCCCCAATTCCAAGAAATAATTATTCTTGACAATTTCTTATTCATCAAAATATAAAAACCTGATAAGAATATTTGAAAAGCAATTATAAAAGCAGCTACACCAAAGCCATCATAAATAAAGAAGTGACTTAAATTTGCGCCAACTTTACCTAATAAATTATCACTTACTACTGTTTTATCAAAAAAATGTTCTAAAGTACTTTGATCTGCCTTCCAACTAAGGAAAAAAGAAATGAAGGCAATACACAAGAAAAACGAAAATAAAATAAAGAAAAAACCTAGAATAGTTTGAGTTTGTCGCGCCTTTAAAACATCAAAAAAACTTCTCTTTTTATCAGAATTATTTATGTTTTTCTTCGTGCCTTGTTTCTTTTTAACCATTAAAAATCACATATTTTTATAAAGTAAATATACATATTTGCTTAAAATAAAGTAGAAATTTTAGGAATATAAATAATACCAGCAATTATTAAAGATATTAATGCTGCAAAAGTTGGTGCACCTGCTGCTATGTCTTTTATTAGCCCAATTTTTACATGAAAATCAGGATGAACAAAATCTGCAACTTCTTCAATGGCAGAATTGCAAGCCTCTGCCACTAATACCAAACCAATAGCTAAAAATTGAATAGCCCATTCAGTTAAAGAAATATCAAAAATAAACCCTAAAATTACAGCTATTACAGCAAAAAATAATTGTGCTTTTATACTGTCTTCCGTTGTTACCAAAATCCATAATCCTTTAAAGGCGAATTTTAAACTTCGTATTCTTCCTCTAATAAAACTATCTTTAGGGTTTTTCATTTTATAATGCTTTTAAAGCTGCTTCGTAATCAGGCTCGTCAGCAATTTCAGCAACTTGTTCTGTATAGATAATATTTCCTTCTGCATTAATAATTACAATAGCTCTGGAATGTAAATGAGCTAAAGGGCCATTTTCGATTGTTAATCCGTAATTTTTTCCAAAGGATCCTTTAGCAAAATCAGATAACGTAATAACGTTATCAATGCCTTCTGCACCACAAAAACGTGCTTGAGCAAAAGGTAAGTCTCTAGAGATACACAAAACAACTGTGTTTTCTAAATCGGTACTTTTTTTATTGAATTCTCTAACAGAAGACGCACATGTTCCTGTATCTATACTTGGAAAAATATTTAAAATGATATTTTTTCCAGAATAATCAGATAAACTTTTAAGAGATAAATCACCTGCTGTTAAAGAAAAATCCGGAGCCTTATTACCCAATTCAGGTAAATTTCCTGTTGTTTTAAATTCGTTTCCTTTTAAAGTAATATTTGCCATTATTATATTTTTTTTGTTGAGTCAAATGTAAGAATATTATTGATAAATAGAATTGAAATTCTGTTTTGATCATTTTAATTTTTTGTGAATGTAATATGTATCTTCGCATACTTAAATTAGTGGTAAAAAGGTGAATTTAGTTAAATATACATCAGAATTTAAGTACAATTGGAAATTGGCTGCTCCTGTAATGTTAGGGATGTTGGGGCATACTTTTGTGACTTTTATAGATAATATTATGGTAGGCCAATTGGGCACAGCTGAATTGGCTGCGGTTTCTTTAGGAAACAGTTTTATGTTTATTGCAATGTCTATCGGTATCGGGTTTTCTACAGCTATAACACCTTTAATTGCAGAAGCAGATTCATCTGATAATTTAGAACAAGCTAGGGATACTTATAAAAACGGATTATTTCTTTGTACAGCTTTAGGAGTTTTATTGTTTTTAGGAGTCTTTTTTGCAAAACCATTAATGTATTTAATGAAGCAGCCTAAAGAAGTGGTTGAGTTGGCAATTCCTTATTTAGATTTAGTCGCTTTTTCGCTAATTCCTTTGGTTATTTTTCAGGCAATAAAACAATTTAGTGATGGAATGTCTATGACTAAATATCCTATGTATGCTACCTTAATAGCTAATATTGTGAATGTTGCTTTAAACTATGTTTTGATTTTTGGAAAATTTGGATTTCCAGAAATGGGCATAGTTGGCGCTGCTTATGGAACTTTGGCTTCTAGAATAATTATGGTAATTTACTTATGGCTTTTATTAAAAAGTAAACAACGTTCAAAACGAATTATTAGTAATTTAAAATTTTTTGTTTTTGATGTTTTGATGATTAAAAAAATCATCAATTTAGGCTCATTAAGTGCCATGCAAATGTTCTTTGAAGTTGCCATTTTCACAGCAGCTATTTGGTTGAGTGGTTTGTTGGGTAAAAACCCACAAGCAGCAAATCAAATTGCGTTAAACTTATCTTCTATGACTTTTATGGTGGCTATGGGTTTAAGTGTTGCTTCTATGATTAGAGTTGGAAATCAGAAGGGTCTGCAAAATTTTAAAGAATTGCGTAGAATTGCTTTTTCAATCTTTTTTTTAGGAATGATTTTAGCCACAGTTTTTGCCATCTTGTTTTTTGTTTTTCATAAAATAATGCCAACTATTTATGTAGATTTAGATGATAAATTAAACTATGCAGATAATATGGAGGTAATTTCAATAGCTTCTAAACTATTAATTGCAGCAGCATTTTTTCAAATTTCCGATAGTATTCAGGTAGTTGTTTTAGGAGCTCTACGCGGATTGCAAGACGTAAAAGTTCCAACTATATTAACTTTTATTTCTTATTGGTGTGTTGGTTTTCCTGTCTCTTATTTTCTCGGGAAAGAGGATATGTATGGTAGTTTTGGAATTTGGCTCGGACTTTTAGCAGGTTTAACAACAGCTTCAGTTTTATTATTTATCCGTTTTAACAATTTAACTCTAAAACTCATAAAAGAAAAAGAAATTTAGTATCTGTTTTAAGACACTTATTTATCTTTTTTTAAAGCTTAAATCGTTTTTAAAAACACCTCATTATTTGAAAAGAATAAAAAAACCGAAGCCATAAACTTCGGTTTTTTAAGATTATCTTTTTTAATTTATTTCAATGCGCCAGTCATGTTTTCTGGTTTTACCCAAGCATCATATTCTTCTGGAGTAACATAACCTAAACGAACGGCTTCAATTTTTAAAGTTGTTCCGTTTTCATGTGCTGTATTAGCAATTTCTGCGGCTTTGTAATAGCCTATTTTTGTATTTAAAGCCGTAACTAACATTAACGAGTTGTTGACTAATTCTGTAATTCTTGAATGGTTAGGTTCAATGCCAGCAGCGCAATTTTCATCAAAAGAAACACAAGCATCACCAATTAATTGTGCAGATTGTAAAAGATTCGCAGCCATCATAGGTTTAAAAACATTTAGTTCATAATGTCCTTGGGTACCACCAACAGTTACCGCAACATCATTACCCATAACTTGAGCGCAAACCATTGTCATAGCTTCACATTGTGTAGGGTTTACTTTTCCTGGCATAATGGAAGAGCCTGGTTCATTTGCAGGAATAATGATTTCTCCAATTCCAGATCGTGGTCCAGAAGCCATTAAACGAATATCATTAGCAATCTTATTCAAAGAAACAGCAATTTGTTTAAGAGCACCATGTGTTTCTACTAGTGCATCATGCGCAGCTAAGGCTTCAAATTTATTTTCCGCTGTAATAAATGGCAATCCTGTAAATTCTGCGATATATTTTGCAACTAAAACATCATATCCTTTTGGAGTATTTAAACCAGTTCCAACGGCTGTTCCTCCCAAAGCTAATTGAGATAAGTGTTCTAAAGTATTGTTTAAAGCTTTTAAACCAAAGTTTAATTGTGCTACATAACCAGAAAATTCCTGACCTAAAGTTAGGGGAGTAGCGTCCATTAAATGAGTTCTTCCAATTTTAACAACATCATTAAATGCTTCTGACTTTACTTGCAAAGTATCTCTTAATTGCTCAATTCCTGGAATGGTATTTTCTACAATTTTTTTATAGGATGCAATGTGCATTCCTGTTGGAAAGGTGTCATTTGACGATTGTGATTTATTAACATCATCATTTGGTTGAATAGTTTTATCTCCTTCACCAATAACCTTTCCAACAATTTCATGAGCTCTGTTGGCAATTACTTCATTTACATTCATGTTAGATTGTGTTCCGGAGCCTGTTTGCCAAATCACCAATGGAAATTGATCATCATGTTTTCCTTCTAAAATTTCTTCACAAACCTGCGCAATTAAATCTCTCTTTTCAATAGCTAAAACACCTAAATCAGCATTTGTGTAGGCAGCAGCTTTCTTTAAATAAGCAAATCCGTAAACAATTTCTAAAGGCATTGAACCAGATGCACCAATTTTAAAATTATTGCGAGAACGTTCTGTTTGTGCTCCCCAGTATTTATCTGCAGGAACATTTACATTACCCATTGTGTCTTTTTCGATTCTATATTTTGTCATTTTTTAAGTGATTTTTAGATAAAACAAAATTACAAAAAACTATTAGGTTGTTTTGTTGATTAAAAAATATTAATTGATAAAAAAAAGTTTTTTTTGACAAGGTATTTTTAAAAATAAATATTATTTTTGCAACAATTAAAAACAAAATTATTAAATGTTAGATTTTTCTCAATTTTCAGGATTAGTTTTATTCATGTTTATTTTTACAGCTGGTTTTTGGTTGTTGATTTTCTTATTAACATTTGTAGTTCCATATTGGATTGGTGGAACAATTTGGGAAAATATAAAATTAAAAATGGAAGCTAAAAAAGCTGCACAAGGCAAATAGCTTCTTTATAAATTATAAATTCAAAATGCTCACAAATTATTGTGAGCATTTTTTTATTTGATATAATGTTTTTAGACATTGTTATTCAACAGTTTTTTTGAATTTTATCCTTCAAAATCCTCTCCACCAAAATCATCTCTATTTCCTCTTTGTTTTTTCTTTTGTTGATTAAAACGATACACAAAGCTTACTCTAACTTGACGTTCTCGCCATTGAAATTCACTGTATTGTTCCGAAAAATCAGGGATTATTGTTGTGCTTTTTCTTCTACGACCGTTAAAAACATCGCTTACATTTAAACTTAAAGAAGCTTTTTCATTGAAAAAATCTTTACTTGCTGCAATATTCATTGTAAAAATACCATTTCTCTGAGATCTTGCATTTTGTGATGCCCCTCTGTAATTAGAATTAATTTGTAAATCAGTTTTTCCTGGAAGAGATATTTTTTGATTTAAACGTATAGAAAATGCTGTGTTTTCGAAATCAAAATTTTGAATAATATCTGAATTAGGACTTTTATAATCTCCATCTGTTTTTACATTAAATAAATTAAAATCACTATTGATATTCCAAACTTTAAAAGGTCTGTAGTTTAAAGTAAATTCAAAACCTAACCTTTCTTGTGTTGATAAGTTTACTGGAAACCTTCTTGTAATTGGGTCTCCATTGTCTGTAACTTCTCCCGTATCTTCCTGAATTCTTTCCCAACTATCCTTACTTATGTTATAATAAATAGAAGTACTTAACGTGAATTTATCCCATCGTTTTAAATATCCTAAATCTAGAGCATCCGTAAATACGGGCCTTAAATTTACATTACCCGTATAAATATTGGTTTCACTAGATCTACTTGGAAATGGGTTTAAACTTCTTCCTCTTGGTCTTCTAACTCTTCTGTTATAGCCTAAAGTAATGTTTTCGCCATCTCTAAATTCAAAACCTAAATTTAAAGTAGGAAATAAATTACCATAACTATTGTTTTGTGGAGTATCAATATCAGCTTGGTCAATTTCTACTGAGGTGTGCTCATAACGTAAACCAGCTAAAATAGATACTTTATGGAATTTTTGACCAAATTGAAAATACGCTGCATTAACAAATTCTGTGTAATTAAAGTTGTTGTCTAGAATAACTTCTTTAGGTATATTATTTTTAAAATCAGTTTGTTCTAAAAAGAAACTATTAAACATATCTCTATAATTGCCTCTATATCCAGCTTCATATTGAATATTCTCTCCAACAGGATGTACATAATCAATTTGTAATAATACTCTATCTTCGTTTTGGCTTTCTTTAACTTCTTCAATTTCGTCTGTAAAATTGGCAATAATATCAACTTCAGAAATATAATTTAAAATATCCTCTACTTCTGTTGAATATTGCAGGTTGATTGATAGCCTTTTCCCAGAATCATCAAAAGTATTTACGTAATCTAAAGTATATTGTATTCTTTCCTCGTCTTCAGATTCATTTTCTGATCTTTTTGAAGCCAGTTTTAAATTACCATCAGGTTCAAATCGATCAACAAAATTTGTATTTACATCATCATCATTACCTCCATTAAAAATTATATTACCAATAATACTCGAATTTTGATTTAAGTAATATTCAGCTCCAAAGCTTGTAAAAATAGATCTACCTAATCTATCAAAATTTCTTCTTTCTGTAATTCTATTTATATTCTCTGACGATGGGTTTATGTATTTAGTATTGTAAAATGAATTTCCAGGTGTTTCATTATATCTAAAACCAGTATTTGTAAAAAGATTCCATTTTTCTGTTCTCCAATTTGCATTAAAAGCAGTTCCTAATCTTTCAGGATAGCCCAAATCTAATTGAAGAGACCCATTAAAACCAATTAATTTATTTTTTCTTAAAATGATATTTAAAATTCCAGCCGTACCTTCAGCATCATATCTAGCAGATGGAGAGGTAATTACCTCTACTTTTTCAATGGCTTCAGCAGGAATTTGCCTTAAAGCTTCTGCACCATTTAAACCGACTAGAGCACTTGGCCTCCCGTCAATTAAGATAGTTACGTTTTCATTACCTCTTAAACTAACAGCGCCTTCAACATCAACTTGAACAGAAGGCACATTTCCGAGAACATCACTAGCATTTCCTCCTCTAATAGAAAGGTCTTTGCCAATATTGAAAACCTTTTTGTCTAAACGAATATCAACAGTTGTTTTTTCTGCAATAATAACAACTTCATCCAAAGCTTTGGCATCTTCAGAAAGTTTAATTGTTCCAAGTTCTAAGTTTTCAGTAATATTCTGTTCAGGAATTTTTTTGGAGTTAAATGAAATAAATTCAATACTAATTTCATAAAATCCTATTGGAGATTTTATATTAAAAATACCTTTTTCATTGGTTATTCCTCCAGATATTTTTTGTGTTTTTACTTCTTTTATTACAATTGTGGCGTATTCTAGAGGCTCATTTGAATTTGCATCAACTACTTTTCCAGAGATTGTAATTTGTTTAGATTTTGATTGGCTTTGTGCTACTATTAATGTTGATGAAAATAAATAGCAAATAAGAATCAGTATGTTTTTAGTCAAAACTAGATTATTTTTTCAGTTTAGACTTCAAAGTTCTTTCTAAGTTTAGATTATTTGAGTTAAAAAAAAGTTAAACAAAGAATGTAGCCTTTATTTATATGATTTCTAAAATAGTTGAAGGAGGTCTGCCAATTACTGCCTTATTGCCATTAACTATAATTGGACGCTCAATTAACTTAGGATTTTCAATCATTGCCTTTATAATTTCCGAATCAAGCAAATCTTTTCCTTTATAATTATCTTTCCAAATTTTCTCAGATTTTCTTACTAAGTGAATTGGAGAAATCCCTAATAAATCTAGGATATCTGATAATTCTTTTTCTGAGGGAATAGTATCTAAATATTTAATAATTGCAAACTCTTTTTTAGACTCTACCAAAATTGCCAAACCCTCTCTAGATTTTCTGCATCTTGGATTGTGGTAAATTTTTATCATTTTTTGTAATTTGGTTAACTACTAAACTTTTTTCTGACCATTTAACATTAAATATGCTTTTAAAAATGCATTAATATTACCATCCATTACAGCATCTACATTTCCAGTTTCGTGAGCAGTTCTAACATCTTTTACTAGCTTGTAGGGATGCATTACATAATTCCTTATTTGACTTCCCCATTCATTTTTCATTTTATTTGCTTCAATATCATCTCTGGCAGCTTGTTGTTTTTGTAACTCAATTTCATACAATTGAGATTTTAACATTTGCATGGCTGTTGCTCTATTGTCGTGTTGTGATCTTGAGTTGGAGCACTGAATTTGAATTCCTGAAGGTTTGTGTGTTAATTGTACTTTAGTCTCCACTTTATTCACATTCTGACCTCCAGCTCCACTTGAGCGCGCAGTAGTGATTTCAATATCTGCAGGATTGATATCAATTTCGATAGATTCATCTGCAACAGGATAAACATAAACAGAAGCAAAACTTGTATGACGCTTTGCATTACTATCAAAAGGAGAAATTCTAACCAGCCTGTGCACTCCATTTTCGCCTTTTAACCAGCCAAAAGCATAATCTCCTGTAACTTCTACAGTTACTGTTTTTATTCCTGCAGAATCTCCTGCTTGGTAATTGAGCGTTTTAAGTTTAAACCCTTGTTTATCAGACCACATTGTATACATTCTAAATAACATTTCTGCCCAATCACAAGATTCTGTTCCTCCTGCGCCCGCTGTTATTTGAATAGTAGCTGATAAAGAATCTCCTTCATCAGATAACATATTCTTAAATTCAATATCCTCTAGAAATACATATAATTTTTCAAATTGTTCTACAATTTCTGATTCCTCAACTTCATCCTCTTTATAAAATTCATACAAAATATTAATATCTTCATTTAAAGCTATAACTTTATTGTAGTCTTCTACCCATTTTTTTTTGAAACGTAACTCCTTCATTATCATTTCAGCAGCCTTTGGATCATTCCAAAATTGGGGATCAGCTGTTTTTTCTTCTTCATTTACTATTTCAATTAACTTTTTATCTATTTGTAAATAGTCTTTTAATTTCTCTATTCTAATTGAAATATCTTTAAGTTGGTCTTGTGTTATCATAAGCTAAACAAAAATAAATTAAATTTTAAGAACTCTTGTTTTAAAACCATACAGTTATTTTATAGATTTATAGAAAATATTCAAATGATGAAAAAATTAAACATATTTTGCTTTTTTTTATTAATATCTATCCATTCTTTTTCTCAGTTTTTTGAAGATAAAAAAGAGATTATTAAATATGATGGATACTTTACGTTTTATTATGATTTTTCTGCAGATAAAGTATTTCTACAAATTGATAAATTAAATGATGAATTTCTATATGTTAATTCACTTTCAGAAGGTATTGGATCAAATGATATTGGTTTAGATAGAGGACAATTAGGAAGTGGAGTTGTTGTTTATTTTAAAAAAGTAGGTAATAAAATTTTGATGATTCAACCCAATCAAGATTTTAGAGCAATTACAGATAATGAAGAAGAAAAACAATCTGTAAAAGAAGCATTTGCAAAATCAATTTTACATGGCTTTGTGATTAAAGAAAATAAAGAAGAAAAGTATTTAGTAGACGCAACTTCCTTTTTTATGAGAGATGCACATGGCGTATCTCGAATTTTAGCCAGAAGTAATGAAGGAAATTATACGTTAGATAAAAGTAGGAGTGCTTTTAATCTAGATAGAACAAAGGCATTTCCTAAAAATGTAGAGTTTGATGTAATATTAACTTTTAAAGGAACTCCTAAAGGGTACAATATTAGAAGTGTAACTCCTGATGCAAGTGCAGTAACTATAAATCAACATCATTCTTTTGTAGAATTACCAGATAATAATTATAAACCAAGAAAATACGATCCACGTTCTGGCTCTTGGCAAATGAGTTATTTAGATTATTCAACTCCTGTGAATGAGTCAATTAGAAAACGTTTTATTTATCGTCATAGATTGGAGAAAAAGAATCCGGAAGCTACTATTTCTGAAGCGAAAAAACCAATTATTTATTATTTGGATAGAGGAACTCCTGAGCCTGTAAGAAGTGCTTTGTTGGATGGTGGACGTTGGTGGAATCAAGCTTTTGAAGCAGCTGGTTATAAAGATGCTTTTCAATTTAAAATGCTTCCAGAAGGAGCAGACATGTTAGATTTACGTTATAATGTTGTGCAATGGGTTCATAGATCAACAAGAGGTTGGAGTTACGGTTCCAATATTTCTGATCCAAGAACTGGAGAAATTATTAAAGGGCATGTTAGTTTAGGAAGTTTAAGAATTCGTCAAGATTTTTTAATAGCGCAGGCCTTACAAGCTCCATATAAAAACGATGTCATTAATGACGATTTTGCAATGCAAATGGCAATTGCTAGAATTCGTCAATTGGCTGCTCATGAAATTGGCCATACACTTGGTTTTTCACATAATTTTGCAGCCAGTACAAATGGTAGAACTTCTGTGATGGATTATCCTCATCCTAAATTTACAATAAAAGATGAGAAAATTGATTTTACCAATGCTTATGAAGATAAAATTGGTGATTGGGATAAAGTAACTGTTGCATATTCTTATCAAGATTTTGTAAAAGGCACCAATGAAGATAGTGCTCTGAACAAAATTTTAGTTGATGCCTATGCTAGCGGATTAAAATATTTATCGGACTCAGATGCAAGGCCTCAAGGCAGTGCAAGTGCAACCGCTCATTTATGGGATAACGGAGGTAATATTTATGAAGAATTGTACAATATTTTAAAAATTAGAAAAAAAGCGATTACAGATTTTTCTGCGGATAATATAAAATCTGGTCAGCCCTTTTCAGTTTTAGAAGATGTGTTTGTACCACTGTATTTTTTTCATAGATTTCAAACAGAAGCAACAACAAAATTAATTGGAGGTTTAGAATATTCTTATGCTGTAAAAGGAGGAAATCAAACAATAGTGAAACCAATCTCTGGAACTACAGAAAGAATTGCATTGCAGGCGGTTTTACAAACTTTAAAGGTTGATGAAATTGCCATTCCTAGAGAAAAATTAAAATTATTTCCACCAAGAGCAATCGGTTATTCCAGAACAAGAGAATCTTTTAAAAGTAAGTTAGGTGTTGCTTTTGATGCTTTTTCGGCTGTTGAAACGGCTTCAGAAATGTCTTTAAACTTGTTATTAAATCCACAGAGAATGTCTAGATTAATATCTCATAAAAGCCTTAATAAAAATCAATTAAGCTTAGATGAGTTGATAGATGAATTGATAGCAAAGACAATTAATATTAGCCATAAAGATACCTATTATCAAGAATTGCAAAATGTAATTAATGTAAAAGTTTTAGAACAATTATTCTATTTATCAACCTATGAAAATCAGTATAAACAAGTAAATGCAATTACAATGTTTAAATTGAATGAAATAAAATCAATACTAAATAATAAAAAATCTAAAGATATTCAAAAAGTATATGATACAGCCATGGTAAGAATTATTGACAAATTTTTAAAAAGTCCTTCATCGTTTAAAAAACAAAATGCTCCAAAAATACCCGATGGTTCTCCAATAGGGAGTTATGCATATTAAAGTATTATAAAATCATTAATTGATAATCAACCTGTTTAGTAAAAACCAACTTATGTAAAAAAATATCATAAGAATTTGGCATTTATAAAATAGATTTTGACCATATACATTTTGTATCAGATTGGAAAGAAAATGAATTTTCTCGCAAAGAATGATTAATTTTGAAAAAGCTAAGGATACTTATAAATTAATAAACTAATTAAATGATAATTGATTTAATTTCAGATACAGTAACAAGACCAACAAAAGGTATGTTGGATGCAATGATGACTGCAAAAGTAGGTGATGATGTTTTTGAAATGGACCCAACAGTAAATGCATTACAATTAAAAGCAGCCAAAATGTTTGGGATGGAAGCTGCTCTTTTTTTTCCGTCAGGAACAATGGCAAACCAAACTGCTATTAAAATTCATACCAATCCTGGAGATAAATTATTTTGCGATAAATATGCACACATTTACAATTATGAGAGTGGAGGAGTAGCCTTTAATTCTGGAGTAACTTGTAAATTAATTGATGGAAAAAGAGGAATGTTTACTGCAAATCAATTGGCAGAGGCATCAGCAGGAAATCCTGAGATTTATTTACCATATTCTAAACTAGTCTGTATAGAAAACACAACCAATAAAGGAGGTGGTGCCTGTTGGGATTATTCAGAATTAGAAAAAATACAAAAGATTACAAAACAAAAGAATTTGGCTTATCATTTAGATGGTGCACGTTTATTTAATGCTTTGGTAGCAAAAAATGAAAATCCAA